>Ga0181574_10001016_pt1 | contig 26299 bp, 21 predicted proteins | sample 101ome_24_FD_145600 | JGI IMG/M metagenome (GOLD analysis project Ga0181574, IMG submission 145600) | Coastal salt marsh microbial communities from the Groves Creek Marsh, Skidaway Island, Georgia - 101410AT metaG (spades assembly) | ecosystem: Environmental > Aquatic > Marine > Intertidal zone... | reverse complement strand
GAAATAGTTGATTGGGGCTAGCTTAGTGCATGAGCGAATTATCCCAACAGATTACGGAGGACATGAAAACAGCGATGCGTGAAAAAAACACGCTCGCTCTGAACACGATCCGGATGCTGAAATCCAACATCAAAAATGCCGCCATCGAAAAAGGTGGAGCAGATGCCGAGCTTGAGGATGCAGAAGTGATGGCTGTGGTTCGCAAGGAAGTGAAGAAACGCCAGGACTCGATCGAGCAATACGAAAAGGCTGGTCGCGATGAATTAGCTGATCAGGAAAAAGCGGAGATTAAGATTTTGAATGGATATCTTCCGGAACCGCTTTCGGAAGAGGAAATCGCTGGCATCGTTGATGCAGCAATTTCCGAAGTGGGTGCCACGTCTCGGAAAGAAATGGGTCAGGTCATGAAGATTGTTCAGGAGAGAGTCGCTGGACGTGCTGATGGCAAGACTTTGTCGCAGGCTGTGATGGGTAAGCTAGGGTAACGGACAATTTTCTTAGTCTTGACCTTGCTCTTGCTCCTTAAAATGCAAGAGCAAGAGCAAGAGCAAGGTCAAGATTATGAAAATATCCGCTGTCATCGTCGCTGCCGGCAGGAGTCGCCGGATGGGTTTTGACAAGCTCCTCGCCGATCTGTGCGGCGAAACTGTTCTCGTGCGCTCCCTCCTCGCGTTTCAGTCCTGTCCCGATGTCGCCGAGATACGGGTCGTGACGGCGGCGGAGAAAAACAATGACATCTACGAAGCTGCGAACCGACTCAGCATTTCCAAATTTATCGAATGCGTCGAAGGCGGCGCAGAAAGGCACTTCTCTGTTTCCGCCGGTCTCGACCGAGTCGGCGACGATTGCGATCTTGTTGCGGTTCATGACGGAGCCCGACCTCTCGTTACCGCAGAAGCCATTTCCCGTTGTGCCGAAGTGGCAGAAAAAACCGGGGCCGCCACTCTCGCCCATCGCGTTGCGGATACCTTGAAGCGGGGCAACGAAAGTGACGAAGTCTGCGAATCGGTCTCCCGGGAGAATCTTTGGGCGATGGAGACTCCGCAAATCTTTCAAGTCGAGCTACTGCGCAAAGCCTACGACTCCGTGCTCGCATTCGGGCAAATCGTGACCGATGAAGTCTCTGCGATTGAGTCAATCGGTCACGCTGTCTCCCTTGTCGAAAATGCAGACCCGAATACGAAGATCACCGTGCCGGGTGATCTTGTCGTGGCTCGGGCCGTCATTGCCGGGTAAGCGTCACGTTTTTCACTGACCCGCCGCGTGGAGACGTTGAACCTCCTCTTCTGACAGGGCGCGCTTGAGAATCGCAAACTCGTCCATGCGGCCGTTGAGTGAACGGATCGGATGGCTGCTTCCTCCCGAAGTCCAGTTTCCGATCTCGGCATCACCGATGCGGAATTTCGTGAGGTCCTTGCGAATTTCCTCTTTCACCAACTTGCCGTCGAAGTAATGAGCGACACGGCCGGTGGTCCGATTTGCCGTGGTCGCAACATGAATCCAGCGGCCGAGATTGCTTGGTCCGATCACCGGTGGGGAATAGGTGTTGGGACCTCCCTTTTTGTCCGTTTGGACCCCTAGAATCATCTCACCCTCGTCGCTGATCTGCCAATGAACTTCACCGCTGTCAAAGTTGTCGGTCAGCATCAGGGAGCTCAGCCAGCGATCAAGGCCCTCGACGCGGACGCGGGCCGCGAAGGTGAGTTCGTCGAATTCTCCAGGAATGTTTAGTCGGATCCGATCAGTGATGCGCTTGAACTCGATGGCACCTTTGCCGGGCCAGCGACCCTCGGTCCATTGTGCACCGATAATGGCAGCGTTCGGTCCGTTGGCTCGGCGATTCTGCAGTTCGCGATCCCATGGTTTCTGATGCTCAAAATCAAACAGGACAAGCGTCGCGGGATCGTCGCGTAAAGAATCCCGAATGCTTTCCCAGGCTTCGTATTTGACCTGCCAATCAGCTTCGGCAAGGCCGCGTAAACCTTCCGGGTCGATGTAAGCGGAGCTTCCTCCGTCGACCGTCTCAATCGCACCGGACTCGGACCGGATCGCGTTGCCGGTTTCGAGGGTTCGAAGTTCTCGTCCCTCATTATCATCGACCCGGACTTCTCCATCGACGACGTGGAGTTCGCTTTGACCGTCCGGGCTGACGCTGAGGGCAAACTCGGTCCCGAGGTCCACGACGCGATAATCAGGAGTGATGATCGTGAACCCCTGAGCTGGCTCCGGAACGGTGGCGCGAAGTTTTCCGCTGCGGCATTCGATTAGGCTGGCAGACTCGATTTTCAGCTCGGCAGGCCCCTCGACGATGACGGACGCTCCACTGAAAAACTCAATCTGAGCAAGCCCGGATTGAAGTTGCAGCGTTCCGGCCCTGATGCCATCCCCTTCTGAAGGGGAGTCGGTTCGATTTCCCCATTTCACATCGACAGCCCGACTCAGCACGGCAACCCAGTTTTCATCTGTCGTTGGCTCGGCGCGGTTGGGGCTCCCCAACCAGATCATCGCTCCATTGGCAAGTAACAGGAGAAAGACAGCAGCAGCGGTGATTGCGAAGGATGAGATCTTTGGAAAAGGGGTGACCTTTTTTGCTGAATGCTTTTCCGCCGAAAACTCCGGCAGGAGATCGTCGCCAACGTGGTCATGGACGAGTGCGGCGTGGGTTTCGGTAAGATCGAGATAGCGCTCGCAGGCATCTGGATCGCCACGCAGCAACTCATTGAGCTCCTGTTTTTGTGGTTCAGTCAGTGATTCGTCAAGAAGGGTTGAGGTCAATTCCCCGACGCGTTGCATTCGTTCTTTTTCGTTCATGCCTGTCCTTCCATTGCGATTCGTTTTTCGACGCAGCTCTGCAACGCTGCGCGAATTCGGTAGAGAGCTTGCGAAATGGCACCTTCAGATTTCCCGTCTTCCTCGGCAATATCCTGAACCGAAGCGCCCGGCTCATAGCGCCTCTGGATGAGTCCTTTTTGCGAAGCCGGGAGCTTTTCAATACACTTGCGAAGAGCAAAAATGCGATCATGCGAGGAATCGGCGCGCTCCTCCTGCCTCTCGGCGAGGTAGTCGAGAACTTCTTCGTCAAAGACGAGTTGTTCGCGGCTGAGTTTTCGCCTGTGGTTGAGCACATGAAAGTAGGCAGTCCGGCATGCCCAGGCGGTAAAGTTTGTCCCTTCCTCAAAGTGATCTGCCTTTCGCCAGAGGGTCAGATTGGTCTCTTGAAGAATGTCCTGCGACTTTGCGTGGTCGTGGCAGAGCGTGAGAATGTAGCCGAACACGGCACTCTGCGCGCTGGTGAGCAGTTCGATAAATTCTTCGGTATCACGTTTCATGTCTCATTATACACCGCGTTCGTTCGTCGAATCTCACGAAGTATTTTGGAAAATTCCTCTCGCGTGCCGCGCCACTAAGCATTGCTATGGAAAAACTGAAAGCCGTCATTGGCAGAATCCTGGCCCACCGATTTGGTGGGGATAGATTTTCCAGTTTCTTTCCTATGTCGGAGTTTGCGGATGGTTGATCTGGCTGGTCGTCACAGAGCGGTCGGAATCGGAACTCGCGACGAAGCTGGACACAATTATCTTCGCAGACTTCTTCGGCTACTTTTTGATTTCCCTGCTCTTCGTAAAAGATGGGAAATTGGTTCGCTGGGGCTGGCTGCTATCTTCCGAGGAGTGTTTCAAAATCGCCGGATACCTGATTCGAACTCTGATTGGAGGCTGGTTTGCGGAAGAAGTTGTCGGTTGGCCACTTACGATCGCCTGGATGTTAGGCCTTCGCGAGAGCATCGCAGCCTTTGATGTCGAGCTTGCCCGAGGCGAGGATCGGAATCTCATCGACGTCGATCATTTTCTTTGGAATCCAAAGCGCAGGAATACCCTCTTTGGTCAGCTTTACGCGAAGTTCATGGAGGTCGATGTCGGGATCTGAGCTGAGAAGAATCAGCGCCTCGCCCTTTGCCTCATCAGGCACCCCGACAATCGCAATCTTTCGCTCGTCCTCTCCGAGGCCGAGTGCCTTGTTGATGAGATCTTCGACCGTTTCGTGAGGAACCATCTCGCCGCCGATTTTGGAAAAGCGGGAAAGGCGACCCTCTATGTAGAGGAAGCCATCTTCGTCAACACGACCGATATCGCCCGTCATGAACCAACCGTTCTGCATGACTTCGGCTGTTTTGTCAGGTTGGTTCAGGTAGCCTTCAAAAATATTAGCTCCCCGCAACCAGATCATTCCTGAGGAATGAATTGGCAAGGGTTCGTGTGTATCGGGGTCAGAGATGCGAACTGCGATTCCCGGAATGAATAGGCCAACCGATCCGAAGCGGCGATTCGGAATCACCGGGTGCTTGTCCGCGTCACCGCGATCTTCTGGATCATGCACGTTGAAGTTGGTTACCGGCGCGGTCTCGGTGAGGCCATAGCCTTCGAGAACGGGATGTCCGAATTTCTCCTCGAACGTTTCTGCCACTTTCTTCGGAAGTTTCTCTGCCCCAGTCACTACCATCTTGAGACTGGTCAGTTGCTCTTTCTTCGCCCGGCGCAAGTAACCGCGGAGGAAGGTCGGCGTGGCGAGCAGGAGGTTTATCTGATGCTCCTCGATGAGTTCCGCCAGCTTGGGAACGTCGAGCGGACTCGGGTAGGTCACGACGCTGATACCTTCTATGAGCGGATACCACATCGTTACGGTGCAGCCGAGACTGTGGAAGAGGGGCAGACAGCCGAGTACCTTGTCGGTCGACTTGAGGTCGATCCGCGAGCCGAACTGATTCACGTTCGCGAGCAGATTGCGGTGCGAAAGCACGACGCCTTTCGGATCTCCAGAGCTTCCGCTGGTGAAAAGCAGGACTGCTTCCTCGGTCCCTCCTTTTTTGGAAACCCCAAGCATCGATGCGAGCAATCCGGTAGGTATCATTTTTGACAATCCTAACCAAAGTATAATCTTGCTCTTCAGAGTCGGCAAAAGCCTGTCGAGCATGATCAGATCTCGATTCGGCGGCCAGGCGAAGTTCTGAATCTTTTGCACGAAAGCATCGGCAGTGATGAACTTGTCCATGTCCGCCTGCTTGATGCACGAAGCGACCGCCTTGTCGCCAGCGGTGAAATTCAAATTCACGGGAACTTTTCCAGCCAGAAGCACCGCGACATTGGCGACAATTCCTCCTTTACCCGGAGGTAGAATAATTCCGACTCGCTTCTTGGTGGTCTCTTTCTTGAGGTGTTTCGAGAGAGCAATCGCCGCGGCGAGCAACTTATCGAATCGAAGCTCGGCATCCTTTTCGGCATTGCCATCAATGAAGGCTGCTGAGTTTCCGTTTTTCTTCAAACCTCGCAGAATCTCGTAAGCGAGGTTTCCGTTCAGAATCGGACGGGAAGAAAATGCTTTCTCGGAAGCGATCAGTAGATTTTCGGTAAAGTTCGCAAGATTGGCTGCTTCTCTTTGCAAAGGATGGCCGAAGGAAAGAACGATTCGTTCCACGTCCGCGCGATGTTCGACCCCGAGAGCAGTTTCTTCCGGATGGTCGACATAGAGCGGCAGCACCGGTGCGCTCGAGCTGGTAAGAAATTGCAAAATGCTCGACGGAACCGAGACCCCCTGGGCGGCGCGGATGTGCGTCACTCCCGGAATGAAAATCACGACGCGGTCGTCGGAGAGGCACTGATGAAGTTCCTTTTTGAAAACATTCGCTGAAGCTTCGTCTGAAGAAAATTCCAGTGCTTCGACATCGTCTTTGTTAAGATGAGCCTGCATCAAGGGGTCGTAGTCGAGGCCGCGCTCGATCAGATAGACCAGCTTCCTGCCGGATAGCTGTTTCTCAAGGTGGAGCAGATCTTCAAAAGAGAGGCGATTCGCGATTACAAGGATTCCGCCTTCGGGAATATTTTCCACGCCGTGGAGTTCGAGTTTATCGTGGTTCCTGGCCATAACGGTCAAATGATGGGGTAACTTCACCCACTTTCGGTTAATCTAACGGATTTTGTCAGCAAAAACAGTCGCGAATTTCCTTACCGAGGTACTTGGCAATCCGCAAACTCCCGTGTAGAACCTTTTCAAAACCAATCCCATGTCTGAAGAAAACCATTCCTCAAACACCGACTACTGGAGAGCTAACCTGAAATGGGTCGGCATTCTCCTCACCATCTGGTTCATCGTTTCCTATGGCTGCGGCATTCTATTCGTCGAAGAGTTAAACAAGATTCGCATCGGCGGTTTCAAGCTCGGCTTCTGGTTCGCCCAGCAAGGCAGCATCTACGTCTTCGTGGTTCTCATCGCCTTCTACGTTCGAATTATGAACGGCCTCGATAAAAAATACGGCGCCAAAAAAGAAGACTGATCCCTTCCTGCTTCTCGAACCTTTTACTTTTTACCTTTTACTTTTTACACCTCGCCCCGCGAGGTCCTTCCCATGGACGTTCAAACCTGGACCTATCTCATCGTCGGACTCACGTTCGCTCTCTACATCGGTATCGCAATCTGGTCACGGGCCGGATCGACCGGTGAATTTTATGTTGCCGGAGGCGGCGTGCCCGCCCTCGCCAACGGAATGGCCACTGCGGCAGACTGGATGTCGGCTGCGTCGTTTATTTCGATGGCAGGTATCATCTCATTTATCGGATACGACGGCTCCGTCTACCTGATGGGATGGACGGGAGGATATGTTTTGCTCGCCCTTCTGCTCGCCCCCTACTTGCGGAAGTTCGGAAAATTCACGGTACCAGATTTTGTTGGCGATCGCTACTACTCCAAGACGGCGCGTTTGGTTGCGTTGATCTGCGCGATTTTCATCTCGTTCACTTACGTTTGCGGACAGATGCGTGGCGTCGGTGTGGTATTCTCGCGCTTTCTTAGTGTGGAAATCGAACTCGGTGTCATCATCGGAATGACGATTGTCTTTTTCTATGCCGTGCTCGGTGGAATGAAAGGCATTACCTACACGCAGGTGGCCCAATATTGCGTGCTCATTTTCGCTTTTATGGTCCCGGCCATTTTCATCTCCCTGATGATGACCGGAAATCCGATTCCTCAGCTTGGATTTGGAGCGGAAGTGACAGGAGAAGGCGTCTACCTCCTTGACAAGCTCGACGGCCTCAGCACGCAATTAGGTTTCAATTCCTACACGGACGGGTCGAAGCCGATGATTGATATATTCTTTATCACCATGGCGCTAATGGTTGGAACAGCTGGCTTGCCGCACGTGATTATTCGATTCTACACGGTGAAGAAAATGAGTGCAGCGAGGACCTCGGCTTTCTGGGCGCTTCTCTTCATTGCGATCCTCTACACCACGGCACCAGCTGTCGCTGTTTTCGCGCGGACCAATCTTCTCACCAGCATTCCCGGAAAATCCTATTCCGAAGCACCTGATTGGATCAAATCGTGGGAAAAAGCCGGACTGATTGCCTGGATGGATAAAAACAAGGATGGGAAGATCCAGTATAAGGCAGGAAATGCGTTTGCTGGAAAGCCCGCCTACGACGGAGAAAAGCGTGGAGAAAATGGCGAGCGGCTCCTCACAAATGCTCCGGCTGACGGCGTGAATGAGTTGTATGTCGACCGCGACATTATCGTGCTGGCCAACCCGGAGATCGCAAAACTGCCAAACTGGGTCGTCGCACTCGTTGCCGCAGGCGGGCTGGCAGCAGCATTGTCGACTGCAGCCGGGCTGCTGCTCGTGATATCCACATCAGTGGCTCATGATTTGGTGAAGAAGACATTTGCTCCTAGTATAAGTGACAAGAAAGAGCTTCTCATCGCCCGATGCGCTGCGGCCGCGGCAGTGATTGTCGCGGGTTACTTTGGTATTAATCCGCCTGGATTTGTCGCAGAGGTCGTTGCTTTTGCATTTGGCCTCGCCGCATCAAGCTTCTTCCCAGTAATTATTATGGGGATCTTCAGTAAGAGGATGAATCTTTATGGAGCGATCAGCGGAATGATTGTGGGAATTGTTTTCACGGCCAGCTACATCATCTACTTCAAGTTCATAAATCCAGATGCGAATACCGCTGAAAACTGGTGGTTTGGAATTTCACCGGAAGGCATCGGAACTCTCGGCATGATTCTCAACTTCGCTTTCGCGTTCATAATCTCCGCGTTCACACCAAAACCTCCTCAGGACGTCGTCGAAATGGTCGAGCGCATCCGCCTTCCCGAAGCGGAAGGAGAAGAGCTAGCTGTTTCCGATCACTGATAAATCCTTTGCCCAACCCTGTTGAGTCATAGACCTGACAGGCTTAGATCACTCATCCAACACTGCTGCATGTTTCACCTCGTTGATCACCCGATCATTCGCGAGCGGCTTACGCAGATTCGGTCGGTCGATTCTGAAGCACCAGCGTTTCGTCATGCCTTGCATGATGTCGCGCAGATGATGTGCTTTTCTGTGACTGCCGATCTCGAAACGAAAAGCATCGAAGTGGAAACGCCACTAACAAAAACACAAGGATATGGGCTCGCGCGTCGGGTTGTTCTTGTTCCCATTCTCCGCGCTGGGGTTGGGATGATGAATGGCTTTATCGAGATTCTGACCGAAGCATCAGTCGGATACATCGGTCTCTATCGTGACGAAAAGACACTTCAGCCTCACGCCTACTACTGCAAGCTACCCGAGCACACCGCCGAGTCTGACGTGATCCTGATCGACCCCATGCTCGCGACCGGGGGCAGCGCTGCTGATGCTGCCGATGAACTGAAGAAAGCAGGGGCGAACCGAATCCGCTTTGTTTGCCTTATTGCTGCGCCGGAAGGCGTTGCTGCTTTTGAAGCGCGCCATCCCGATATCCCGATCTACTCCGCAGCTCTCGATGAAAAGCTGAACGAGAACGCCTACATCTTTCCCGGGCTTGGGGACGCGGGTGACCGGTATTTCGGGACCTGATCACAGATTGGCGGAGGGAATTCGAGGAGTCCATCGATCCCGGTATTTGTAGCTGGCCTCTATGAGTCCGGAATGTTTGTTCTGCTGCAGAATCGCACACAATCCGGGGTCACAGATCCCAGCCACATCATTCCTTCCGACACTCCAATGCTACGCTAGAATCTCCTTCACGACGTGTCCGTGCACATCGGTGAGTCGAAATCGGCGACCTTGGAAACGATAGGTGAGTTTCTCGTGATCGATCCCCAACTGATGCAGAAGCGTCGCCTGAAAATCGTGAACGTGGACCGGATCCTTGACGACGCTCACTCCAAGATCGTCTGACTCGCCGTAGCTGATTCCGGGCTTGAAGCCTCCTCCGGCGACCCAGGTGGTGAAGGCATAGGGGTGATGATCCCGCCCCCATCTTGGGCGATTGTTAATGTCGCCCTGAATGAACGGAGTCCGGCCAAACTCACCTCCCCAGATCACGATCGTATCTTCGAGCAGGCCGCGCATCTTCAGATCCTTTACCAGTGCGGCGCTAGGCTGATCGGTATCGCGACACTGATTGTAGAGTTCTGTGGTGAGACTATTGTGCTGGTCCCATCCCGCGTGCATGCATTGAACAAATCGCACGCCGCGTTCAATGAGTCGGCGGGACATGAGGCAGTTGTAGGCAAAGGTTCCCTGCTTGGTAACGTCCGGTCCATACATGTCGAGAATGTGCTGGGGCTCGTCTGATAGATCGGTCAGATCCGGCACGCTGGTCTGCATGCGATACGCCATTTCATACTGAGAAATCCGGGTCTGTATTTCCGGATCTCCAGCTTCGTCGAATTTGATCTGGTTCAGTTCGGCAAGATCATCCAGCAAGCCGCGTCGCAATTTGGCATCCTCGCCCTCAGGATTTTTCAGATAGAGAACAGGAGACCCGGTGCCGCGAAACTTGGCGCCTTGATAACGCGAAGGGAGAAAGCCGGACCCCCAGTAGAAGTCATAAAAAATCTGGCCGCAGCTTGTTCCCTCCGAAATCGAAGTCATCGCGACGAAGCCAGGCAGGTTGTCTCCTTCGATTCCGAGGCCGTAGGTCAGCCAGGCACCCATCGTCGGGCGACCTGGAATCTGGCCGCCGCTCAGCATGAAACTGATCGCGGGCGCGTGGTTCACCGCATCGGTGTGCATACCTTTGATAAAACAGATGTCATCCGCTATCTCGCGGGTGTAGGGCATCAGGTCACTGACCCAGGCTCCGCATTTTCCGCCTTGGCGAAAGGGCTCGATGGAATTGAGAACGAGCTTGCCGTCGGCTTTGCCCGTCATCGTGCTGAATCGTTTCCCTTCCACATATCCGTTGGGAAACGGCTTTCCGTGTAGTTTTGTCAGGTTCGGCTTGTAGTCGAAAATGTCGACGTGGGTAGGGCCTCCGTTTTGAAAGAGGTAGATGACGTTTTTGGCCTTTGCTCCGTGGTGCGGCACGCCCGGGAGTCCGGTGCGCCGCGGCGGAACATCAGCGGCAATACCGTCACGACCGAGCAGGGAGGCGAGTGCCGCCGTACCAATGCCTCCAGCGGTCCTTCCGAAAAATTGTCGGCGGTTGATGTCGAGTTGATGTTCCCGAATCGGATCGGGCGCATTAGGATCGAAGATATTCCAAGCATCGCTCATCGCTTTATTCCTTGGTCAGGGTTTCGTCGAGGTTCAGAATCATCAGGCAGACGTGCGCGAGGGCGGCCTGCTCGACTGCGGGCAATGACTCATCGCGCTGGGAGTCTCCCGTTTTGATAAAGGATTCCGCTTTTTCCGGCGAAGCGGTAAAGGTCTCTGTGGCCCGGTTCAGGGCGCGTTGCCAGATTGCTTTTTCTTCCGCGGATGGCTCCCGCGCCAGCACGATCCTGCCTGCGTGCTCGAGGCGCTTGTCGGGCTCAGCTTCTTTGGTGATTCGTTCAGCTAGTGCCCGAGCCGTCTCGACGTAGGTGATGTCGTTCAAGGTCGAAAGCGCGTGCATCGGCGTGTTGGTACGAAGCGTTTTTACTTCGCAAATCTGCCGTTTCGCCGCGTCGAAAAACATGGTCGGCCCGACGATGCGTCGCCAGAAAATGTAGAGGCTGCGGCGGTAAAGATCGTCACCGGTCGCTTGGGTGTATTTCTTATTTCCGAACGTCGCCTCTTCCCAGATCCCCGTAGGCTGGTAGCCGTTCACCGACGCTCCACCCATCTTCGAATTGAGCAGTCCGGAGGTCGCCAAGGCCTGATCGCGAATCATCCACGATGGCATACGGAAGCGAGGACCTCGAGCGAGGAGACGGTTTTCCGGATCGTTTTCGTAGGTCGAAGGAGAATCAATCTTCGAACTGCGGCAGTAGGTTTCGCTCATCAGGATTGTCTTGAGCAGATGTTTCATGTCCCAGCCCGACTCCATGAATTCGGCGGCGAGCCAGTCGAGCAACTCGGAATGCTTTGGGTATTCCGACTGCACGCCAAAATCTTCCGCTGTCTTCACGAGACCCACTCCAAAAAGCATCTGCCAGGTTCGATTCACCGTGACGCGGGCGGTCAGGGGATTCTCTCGATCGACTAGCCACTTCGCCAAGGCAAGCCGGTTGGCTTTCTCTCCTTCAGGAAGTGGGGGAAAAATTGCGGGAACAGCTGCCGGAACGACCTTGCCCGGTTGATTATAGAGACCCCGATCGAGGATGAATGTCTCCCGAGGCTTCTCCATGTCGGCCATCACCATGACTTTGGGGATCGAGCTGCGATGGCTATCAAGCCGTCTTTTCGCAGAGTCCGAGATTTGCTTCAGTGCCAGGTAATCCGAGTTGGAGTTGCGATAGGTCTTTCCGACGAGCGCTGCTTCTTCCTTGGTGCGTTTGTCAGGCTCTTTCCGCAGGGCGGCAAGAAACTTGGCATCCTCTTTGCCTATCTTAGGTGTGGCTTCGTTCGTAGTCGAAAGGCGAGGTCTTCCGATGCTGTGACTCTCGTATCGGGAGTCGTGTCTGAGAATAATTTTCCACTCGGAATTCGCCGGCACGGGTTTGTCGAAAAGAAAGACCGCCTCGTGGGGCGTTACGACACCTTTTCCGTCAAAGACGGCCCAGCCTGTCGTTGATTTTCCATCGTAGGCGCTGCTGATTTTGAAAGAGCGCTGCTCGAAGGACGCGGTTGCGGAAGCGATCTTAACTGGTTCGCCGTTTGCCGTGATTTCAATTCCAGTGAGAACAAAGTTTCCGCTGTCGGAGCGGGAAAGCCCTTTGCCATCGTTGGTGAAACCTGGATTTTGCAGGGCCTCGAGTCGAAGCGCACGCGCCTCCTTATCTCCCCCACGAAAGGTGATCGTGTAGGTGTCTTTCGGGTGAGGCCCGCCCGTAGCAAGAATCGAGTGATCCTTCTGGGGAGTCAGGGTTTGCATTTTTGCCGTCGCCGATACCGGGACGAGCGGTTGCCAGTTGGTTCCGTCTTCCCGCTGAATCTCCCACTCTCGTTGTCCGGGCTGGAGTTTTTTCGCGAGAGCGGAAAGGTCTCCGATGGCCTTGTCATAGGCAGCTTGCAACTCGGCTTCACGCTTTTTCTGCTCCGGAGTGGCTACTGCCAGATTCGGCTTGGTCTGGGGATCGCGTCCTCCACCGGTAACCGGGGTCTGATTGAAAAATGCCGTGAGCGAAAAGTAGTCCTGCTGCGTCAGCGGGTCGAACTTGTGGTCGTGGCATCGACAGCAGTTGAGGGTCAAGCCCATCCAGACAGTCCCCATCGTCTCTGCCATATCCATGACGTAGTCGACCCGGTTTTCCTCGGCGATGCGACCACCTTCGCCGTTGATCATGTGGTTGCGGTTGAAGCCTGTCGCGAGGATCTGATCCTCGGTTGCGTTCGGGAGCAAATCACCAGCCAACTGCTCGATTGTGAACTGATCGAAGGTTTTGTTTTCGTTGAAGGCTCGCACGACCCAGTCCCGCCAAGGCCACATCGTCCGCTCCATGTCGCCCTGGTAGCCGTTGGAATCGGCGTAGCGAGCCGCATCAAGCCAGTCCCATGCCATCCGTTCTCCATAGGCAGGGGAGGCAAGCATTTCATTAATCACTTTCTCCCAGGCCTCAGGGGAAGAATCGTTAACAAAAGACTCAATCCTGTCAGTTGTCGGAGGCAAGCCCGTTAAGTCGAGCGATGCACGGCGAATCAGGGTCCTTTTACCAGCCCGCTCTGTCGGCGTGATCGTTTCCTTCTCATGAATCTGGGAGACGAGCGCATCGATGGGATGTCCCGCATCAGGGGAGACTTCGGGGCGCTTTACCGAGGTGAATGACCAATGCTCGCCCCACTTGCCACCTTGGTCGATCCATTGCTTCACCGTCTCGATCTCTGTTTTGGTCAGCGTCCGGTTTGAATCCGGGGGTGGCATGACATCATCCGGGTCGTGACTGATAAGACGCAGATACAACTCGCTCGTCGCGCTTTCTCCGGGAACGACCACAGTATAACCGTCTCGATCGCGTTTCACATCCTGCTCTTCATCGAGCCGAAGCTTGCCTTTTCGTGCCTTCGGGTCAGGTCCATGACAGTGAAAACAATTCTCCGAAAGAATCGGGCGCACGTTGCGAGTGAAGTCGATTTCCTCGGCGGCAGCAAAGGTTGCCCCCAATAAAACGAATACTGCGATGACAGCTTTGATTGGCATCGAGTGAGATTACGCTTCCGCGGCCTAATCGGAAAGAGTGTATTTTAGGTAGTCCAAAAACTGCGACACCTCTACCTGCGTAGGCATCGTCAGCTTCTCTCCCTGCTGCGGATCCATTTACTGCCCCGTAGATTCGAAGTGCCCTCTATTCCGCTTTCTTCCAGTCCCGCCAGATCCACCGCAGCGTGTCAGGGAAAATGGCGCCCCCGTGTCTCGCGCTGTGGCGACCGGTTCCCATTACGAACTTGTAATCGTAGCTCGAGAATTTCAGAGCTGCGGCCATTTGTTCGTTCGCGAGAGGCCAGTTTCCGTGGAGGTTATCAAGGTCGTTTTCACCTTCCTGCAGGAAAACCCGGATAGGTTTCGGGTCCGTCTTGCGAATCAGGGCCGGATAAACATGCCCGCCGCGAATGTTTGTGAAGCTGCCGATGTGACTGATCACTTTTCGAAATGCGTCCGGTCGTTCCCAGGCTGCTGTAAAGGCGCAGATTCCTCCCGAGCTGTTTCCGCAGATCACTCGCATGTTCGGGTCGTCGGTGAGTTTGTAATTTTTACCGACTTCGGGAAGAATCTCTTCGAGAAGAAAGCGTGTGTATTGGTCGCTTAGAGTGTCGTATTCGAAGCTTCGATTCTTCCGTGCCTGCTGGCCTGCTTTTGCCGGAGGAACTACTCCCGGGTTGATGAATATCCCAATGGTCACCGGGATATCTCCGGCATGAATCAAATTGTCGAGAACGGTTGGCGCGCGGAACGGTCCGTTCTCCCGAACGAAGCCGCCGCCATCCTGACAGATCAACACGGCAGCCGGAGTCTTCCCATCGTATTGCACCGGAACGTAGACCCAGTAGTCGCGAACGGTTCCGGGGAAGATTTCGCTCGTCCATTCGTGCTGTGACACCTTTCCTTTTGGAACACCATCTTTCGGCATCGCATCAGGGCCGGGCTTGTAGTCTTCGTCAGCCGCGAAAGCGGAAAGACTGAGTGACAGAATAAGGTAAGCGAAGGCGTGGGCGGTTGAGTGGCGCATCTTAAAGGGCTAAGTGATCAACCTAAGAGGGTTCGGCGATCAATGTCACCCTCTTTGGTACGACCAGAATGCGCTGTTTTTCCTTCTTTACCAACCAAAAAAGAAGGACAAAGGGCCAGAGGAAAATTCTCCAGAGAAAAACGGAGGCGTCGGTAGGCGAGGTCCGTGAAAGTGACCATGACTGACACAGCCGGATCCGAATAGTCCATGGTGGAAGGGAGAAAACCCGTGGAACGGCGTTGCGTAATAGTAGTCGCGCTGCTGGGGATAAGTATAACGAAACTGGTAAACTGGAGCGGATAAAGCCTGCTCTTCGAGAATCGATTTTGGATCAGTCGCACGGCTCGCGGTTGTATTGTTTTCAACCTGAGGTTCCGCGGATTCCTGTGTTTCGACCGGAGTTCGTCCATCGGAAGGTTTTTCCGCCCCGTAGCCGAAACGTGGTTTCGACTTTTGCGGTTCTACTTCTTTCTGTAGAGTTGGCTCTACATCAGCTGGTTTGCTTGGGTAAGCATACCCGGGAACGGCCTGGATGGGAGATAGCACGCGGATTGACTTGCTCGACGAACGTCGCTTGCCGAGGTCGCGCATATTTTTCGACCCTTGAAGAACTAAGACGGTTCCGGTTCGGCCTGAACCTTTCTCAACAAATTGTCTTTCGATAATATCTGCCGATGTCTCAGACGCGATCCAGAGGGACGCGAAAACGAGCACCGCTGCGCTGTATCGTTTCGCCAACATATTTTTATCGTAGTGCAATCTTGATTCGGAGGCCAGTGCAAAGCGACTGAACTCACTGGGTATTGTTTTGAAAGGGGGTGGGCGTGACGGAAGTGGGTGAAACTAGATTCGAAAGATTGGAACGAGGTAGATTCACGTTCAATCCAATTTATCGAATTTTCGCAAAAAAGAACTTACCAACGTGAATCGCGATTAGTTCCCGAGCAACAGACTGGAATGAAATAGAAACCCGCGTTCCCCGCCGAGTACTTTTGGAGGAGTCATTTGACCTCTGCATGGTGATGTCCATTCCCAGTAATGTGAGGCAAAAACCAAAGGCTAAGATTTACGAATCCTCCGGTTTGAAAGGTCGCAAAGGCTGTAATCATGACAACCATGAGCCCCCGAATAGAGGGCGTAGCCACTGCCTTCTTTACAACGATCTTCCAGCAGTAGTTCTGCCAGACTGCGCCAAAGTATGAGATTTCTGAAAAAGGTTCAGATGCAAGAGTTGGGTAGCCGTCTCTGTTTTGCAATCCCATTCCACTCCCCAGTTTCCACTTGAGATTCCTTCGCTCCGCGGCGATGGATTCTCCACTATGGCATTGGAAAAAATTACCTCCGTTTCTGGAACTGGCGTTTATGTGGAGGGCTCGGACATTGATACCGACCGCATCATTCCAGCGCGTTTCATGAAGTGCGTCACTTTTGACGGCCTCGGTGAATATCTCTTCTATGACGTCCGAAACGACACGGAAGGAAATCGTAAAGACCATCCGCTCAACGATCCAAAATACGACGGCGCCAGCATTCTTCTTTCGGGAATCAATTTTGGCTGCGGCAGCTCCCGTGAGCACGCTCCGCAGGCCATTTACCGTGCCGGCTTCCGGGCGGTGATTGCGCAGAGCTTTGCGGAAATTTTCTTTGGTAACTGTGCGACTCTCGGCGTGCCATGCGCGACCGCTTCTGCGGAAGACATCGAGAAGATTGCGGAGGCAATCGAAGCCGATCCATCGATCGAAATCACAATCGATGTGGAAGAAAAAGTGATTCGCTTCGGCGACGATTCTGTGGCGGCTGGAATCCCCGACTCGGCTCGCGACGCTTTCCTCAGCGCGCAGTGGGATCCGATCGGTGAGCTGCTTGATGGCGCACCTGAGATCGAAAAGACGGCAGGTGCTCTCGCCTACATGAGTCGCTAGCGTGGCTCATTTTCTGCCTCTTGTGATCTTCCGCACTCGAAGGTGCGGGCTCAGCTACTCTTTTGGAGCGTCCGCGTAATCACCACCGCCGCGATTCACTTTGGGCAGTTCGAATGGCAGATTCGGAATGTCTGGGCCTTCCATCTTCTCGGCTTTTTCTCGTTCGAGAACATGCTTGCCATGGCAGCCCCGCCGTCTTCTTCCGCTTCAGCAGCAGGTGCGGGAGAATTTCTTTGGAAAAGGGTGCTTCTTCAGATACAGGAGCTTGAAGCTCGGAAAGAGGCGCTTCTGGCTCAAGAATTAAATGCAATTTATTATCAAAATATCTGTTATGGAAATTACAATATGGTTTTGTGTGCTAATTTGATTTTTTATGTTTCTTAACGACATTGATGGAATGCACGTCTCAAGCTGTCGGCTTTTGCTGACTTTCTCCGCTTCATTTCTCCTTATTTTCTCTGGCTGTGTTTCCGTAGATTCCACACCGGGACCCACTCCACCTTCATCGGGGAAAATATCTCTTTCCGAAGCCGATTCTCAGGCGATTGGGAGGAAAATTTGGAAAAATGAGTGCAACGGCACTGTTGAGGGTCTCACTTCGTGGAATAACGGCGAAGATTTTCCCTCGCTGGGCATCGGACACTTTATCTGGTACGTGAAGGGACGCCCCGGACCATTCGATGAGAGCTTTCCCAAACTCATTGCCTACATGAAGCAGCGCGGAGTCACAATGCCCCGTTGGCTTGGTGAGGCTGATGGCAGCCCGTGGAAAACGCGGGCTGAGTTTCTTGCCCAGAAAAATTCACCGCAAATGAAAGAGTTGCGCAATTTCCTCGCCAACACCGTCTCTGTTCAGACCGGGTTCATCGTGCAGCGACTTGAGCGGGCCCTGCCGAAAATGAAAGCTGCGACAGCGAATGAGGCTGACCGCAAACGCCTCCACGACAATTTTTACAAAGTCGCCTCGCATCGAAATGGGGTCTATGCGCTGATCGACTATGTCAATTTCAAGGGCGAAGGAGTCAAGGCCGAGGAGAAATATAAGGGACAGGGTTGGGGACTACGTGATGTCCTTCTTGAAATGAAACCAACCAGCGGAGGGATTTCGTCCGTAAATGAGTACAGCGAAGCTGGGAAACGAGTCCTTCAACTCCGTATCGCCAACTCGCCGCCGGCACGTGGTGAGTCCCGCTGGCGTGCCGGATGGATGAATCGATGCGAAGGCTACAAGCACGGAGTCTGATTTTTCCCTTTCTTTCGTGCTCAAACTGCATACAGGTAGGCCTCACCGATTTTTCAGACCACTTTTTATATCATGGCTACCGAACGTTCACTCATTCTTCTCAAGCCCGACTGTGTTTCCAAGGGACATTGCGGAAACGTAATTGATCGCTACGAGAATGCCGGCTTCAAAATTCGCGGAGCGAAAATGATGCGTCTCAGTGACGAGCTTCTCGCCGATCACTACAGCCACATCGCAGATAAGCCGTTCTTTCCGAACATCGTCGAGTTCATGCAATCGACACCAGTGATCGCGCTCATTCTCGAAGGTGACGACGTCGTCGGAAAAGTGCGCGACATGCTCGGGCCAACGAATTCGAAAGAAGCTGAAGAAGGAACTATTCGCGGGGACCTCGGCGAGGACATGATGGTCAACATCTGCCACGCCTCCGACTCTCCTGAAAACGCCGAAATCGAAGTGAACCGCTTTTTCAACGAAAGCGAGATCTTCGAATACTAAGGCCAGCTAGCCTCCTTTCAAGGGGACTGGATAAGCTTTTCTACCCGAACAACATCATCTGCGGGTCATCTCCTTCCTCTTCAGGTTCGCGTCGAGGAGCTTGCTTTTTCGAAGGCGGGGATTCCTCGAGAGGGAGATTTTCCCCTTCCAGGCCGGTGAGAATCTCTTTGGCCCGGGAAATGATAGAATCCGGCAAGCCAGCGAGTCGAGCGACCTGGATGCCGTAGCTCTTATCAGCGGGCCCGGGAACGATCTGGCGAAGAAAGATGATCTGATCGTTCCACTCGCGGACGGCGATATTGAAATTGTTCACTGCCGCCCGGGAGTCGGCGAGCTGGGTAAGCTCGTGGTAGTGTGTTGCGAAAAGAGTGTGGCAACCAACCTGATCATGAAGATGCTCGACGACGCTCCAGGCGATCGACAGGCCGTCGTAGGTTGCCGTGCCGCGACCGATTTCGTCGAGAATGACGAGACTTTGCTTGGTCGCATTGTTCGCGATGAGTGCGGTTTCCGTCATCTCAACCATGAAGGTCGACTGACCCTTGACGAGGTCGTCGCTCGCACCAACGCGGGTGAAAATGCGATCCACCAATCCGATTTCGGCACTCTCTGCCGGGACGAAGCTTCCGATTTGCCCTAATAAAACAATCAAGGCGACCTGTCGAATATAGGTCGACTTGCCTGCCATGTTCGGGCCGGTGATGAGCATGAACCTATTTTTATCTGGCGACATCCCAGTGTCGTTGGGCACGAACTTTTCTTCTCCGATGTTCTGATCGAGGACCGGGTGGCGTCCCTTTTCGATGACGAGATTCTGCGTGTTGTTGAGAACCGGACGGGCGTAGTCAAAAAGTCGGGCGACTTCGGCAAAGGAAGTCATCACATCGATCTCGGCAAGCGCTGCCGCGGTCGTCTGGATGGCCTTGAGGTGCTCGAGGACGGTCTCGCGCAAATTGAGAAACTCCTCGTATTCCAGCGTCCTCAGTCGCTCATCGGCACCAAGGATCTTGTTTTCAACCTCCTTCAACTCCGGTGTGATGAATCGCTCGGCGTTCGCCATGGTCTGCTTGCGCGTGTATTCCGGCGGGACCTTGTCTAGATGGGTCTTGGTAATTTCAATGAAGTAACCAAAGACCGCGTTATATTTGATTTTCAGCGAAGGAATCCCAGTGCGGTCCTGCTCCGAGTTTTGCAGCTCAGCGACCCATTGCTTGCCCTCGCTTGCCGCCTTGCGGAGTTCATCGATCGCATCGCTGTACCCGTCAGCAAAGATGCCGCCTTCCTTGAGAGGGGCGGGAGGTTCTTCGCAGATTGCCAGGCCTAACATATCAACCAAATCCGTAAAGTCGCCCAGTGTTAGAGAGAGCTCATCGGCAAGTGCTCCACCTTGAAGGGCGGAGAGATGCTCACGAACATCGGGCACCTTTCGCAATGACATCTCTAGAGCCTTGAGGTCTCGAGCATTTCCCGATCCCTGGCTGAGGCGACTAATGGTGCGCTCGACGTCGCGAACTTCGGAGAAAGAGGCGCGCAATTCGCTCAGAAGAAATGATTCCCGGATCAAGGCCTCCACCAGATCCTGGCGAGCGGTGAGCGTTTCGAGATCGCGGATCGGATGTAGCACCCAATTACGCAATTTTCTGGCTCCCATCGGAGTCGAAGTCCGGTCGATAGCGCCTAACAAAGAACCCTTCACTCCGTCCGACCGACTCGTCACGAGGTCGAGATTCATCTGGCTGGAGGCATCGATCTGAACGTATTGGTCCGTCTGGTAAGCCTTCAGGGTGCGTAGGTGCGAAACGCTTCGTCTCAGTTGCGTTTCGACGTAGTGCATGATCGCCCCGGCGGCACCGATTGCGGGGCCGAGCCCGCTGCACCCGAATCCGTCAAGCGACTGAACTTTGAAATGTTCTTTTAGCGTGTATTCCGCCTGATCGAGAAGAAAAGTGTAGCCATCGTAGTCGAGAGCATTGGGAAGCAGATCAAAGTCCGCAGCCTGCTCTTCGGAAAAAAGCAACTCACTTGGCCGGAGTCGGGTCAGTTCGTCTTCGAACGATTCCCGGTCGGTGAATTCGGTCACGCGAAACTCTCCCGTGGTGTGTTCGATGTAGGCAAAACCGATCTTCCCTTTCTGCTGATAAACCGCAGCGAGGTAGTTCGACTTGGCCGAGTCGAGCAGATTGAGATCGTCGATGGTTCCGGCGCTGATGATCTGCGCGATTTCACGTTCGACGATTTTGCCCGGTTGCGGCTCCGTCGTTTGTTCGGCGATGGCGACTCGCTTCCCTGCCTTGATCAGCTTTGCGAGGTAGCCCTCGGCAGCATGATAGGGTACTCCACACATCGGCATGCCGTTGCGCTTCGTGAGAGCCACATTCAGAAGAGGCGACGCGACTTGGGCGTCTTCGAAAAACAGTTCATAAAAATCCCCAAGGCGATAAAAGAGCAAGACGTCGTCAGGCAGCTCCCGCCGCATTGACTGGTATTGCTGCATCATCGGGGTGAGCTTTCCCCCGCTTTTTCCGGAATCCTTTGGCATCGTGCTTCGTTATCCTTAGAGAAGGGCGGGAAAAATGCCAGCGAGATTCGCCCGATTGTTGGAATTTGATTGCCGCGAACAAGTGTGGAGCCGTAACTCCTCCCATCGACCCCGAATTCCAGAACGCCCTTCACCCCAAAGTCGCCACCTGGTTTCGCAAGAAATTTGGCGAGCCGACGGAGGCGCAGGTGCTGTGCATTCCGGAAATTGCGGCTAAGCGGTCGGTGCTGTTGTCTTCGCCCACAGGATCAGGAAAAACGTTGGCGGGCTTTCTCGGGATTATCGATCGTCTCGCTCGTGAGCATTGGGACGGTACGCTGCCGAAGCACGGGATCCGCTGTGTCTACGTTTCACCACTTCGGGCTCTGGCATACGACATTGAAAAGAATCTGAAAGAACCGCTCGTTGGGCTGGGACTGGACGATGTTATCACAGTTGGTCTGCGTACGGGTGACACCTCCGCTTCCAAGCGACAGAAGCAGCGCCGCAAACCTCCCCACATTCTCATCACGACGCCAGAAAGCCTCGCCATTGTTTTGCCTCAGGCGGGCTATCGCGACTCGTTGAGCCGCTGCGAGTTTGTGATCGTTGACGAGTTGCATGCCTTTGCGGAAAACAAGCGGGGGGTGCACCTCACGGTCTCGCTGGAGCGTCTCGAGCGCATGCGACCGAAAGACAATCCGCTTTGCCGGATCGGACTTTCCGCGACAGTAGCTCCGCTGGAAAAAGTGGGAAAATTCCTGACCGGATCGGGACCTGATGCGGAGATCCGTGAGACCAGCTGCGGACGCCGTGCGTTGATCGAGGTAATGACCCCGATACGGAAACACGCGTATCCGCCGGCAGGATACACAGCGACCCGGGTCATCAGCGATATGGCAAACATCGTTGATCGGAACCGGGCAACACTCATTTTCACCAATACCCGTTCCGGTGCAGAGCGCATTTCTCACCGGCTCAAAATAGCACTCCCGAATTTACACGACACAATCGAGTGTCACCACTCCTCACTCGACCGGGACATTCGGCAGGAAGTCGAAGATCGTCTCAAAGATGGGGAACTTCGCGCTGTCGTCTGCTCGACGAGTCTCGAACTGGGTATCGATATCGGCCACATCGATACGGTCATCATGGTGAGCACGCCAAAAGGGATTTCGCGGGCTCTGCAGCGAGTCGGGCGCTCGGGTCATTCCATACACACCCAAAGCCACGGCGTGCTCGTTGCGACGAACATCAATGATCTGATCGAGTGTATCGTCTGCTCGAAGCTCACCCATCTTCGGCAGCTCGACCCGATCGAAACGCTCGACTATGCGCCCGATGTTGTCGTTCAGCACATCATGGGAATGGCGATGGCGGGTGGAGTCGGGGCGGACGAGGCCTTCGACACGATCCGGTCTGCCTATTCCTTTCGAAACCTTGAGCGGGATACCTTTGATCGCATCCTCGAATATCTCGAAGGCGGAGGTCGTTCGCTTCGCAAGAAATATCGGGAGACTTTTGGAAAGATAGAGGAGCGCGATGGGCTGTGGCACACTGTCTCGAAAAAGGTGGAGCGTGAATACCTCGTCAACGTCGGCACCATTCACGCCGATGGGATGGTGGCAGTTCTTCTCGGTCGTCGCCGCCTTGGTTCGGTCGAGGAGCGTTTTGTAAAAGGACTCAAGCAAGGTGACATCTTCGTCCTCGCAGGAAAGACAGTGAAGCTGATCGATAGCTCGCCGACCGAAGTCATTGTTGAAAGCGCTGCTGGCCGCCTCCCAACGGTCCCGAGCTGGAATGCGAACAAAATGCCCCTCGCATCCGGTATGGCTGCAGAGGTCGCGCGGATTCGGACGGAGCTGGACCAGCGAATTGTCACCAACCAAGAGCCTGCCGATGAAACGATCGACTGGCTCGTCGAAGAGTGGTCCATTTCAATCATCAACGCGCAGGCTATTTTCGAGCACTTCCAGAATCAGACCCTGCTTTCGCAGATCCCGACCGAGAATCGATTTCTCATTGAGAAGTTTGTTGATGAACAAGACGACGACGAGCGGATCCACTTCTTTTTTCACAGCCTGATCGGTCGCAGTGCAAACGACGCGCTCTCGCGAATCATAAGTCATCGGGTCAAAGAGGCCGTCGGTGGAAACACGCTCGTGACCATCGACGACTATGGGTTTCTGCTGAGCGTGAAACCGTTCCAGGCGATGGAGTGCAATCAGTGGCGCGAGTTATTTGTTGCCGAAGACGCCGAGGAAAATCTGCGGACTGCGCTGGAAGGATCGCAGCTCGTGAAGTGGCAATTTTCCGGCATCGCCCAGACCGGTCTCATGGTTCCTCGCAACCTGCCAGGAAGAGAAAGAAAGATGCGACAGATTCGGTGGAGCGCCGACTTGCTCTTCCAGGTGCTCGCCGAGCGCGAACCCGATCATCCGCTGCTGGAACAGGCCATTCACGAGTCGACACACACCTTTCTCGATTTGGATCGAGCGGCTGAGTTTCTGGAATCCGTCACGAAGATGGAATGGTCCCTCGTCGAAGTCCCTGCCGTTTCTCCATTCGCCTTCGGCCTTTACGCGAGCAAGATCAAAGAAAGCATGATGATGGAATCCCCTGAGGAAGCGATTGAGCGACTCTATCAGGAAATGCGGAAAAAGCTGGGGCGGGACTAGCTGCTTCATGACGAGGGAGCCGGGGGCCAGCCCTGCAGAGCCCGGCACTGCGCCCTGTTGACTCTCAGACCTAACCCTGTTTGGTCTGTGACAACACTTCATGAACTTCCTTGCTCATCTTCACCTTGCTGAACAGACTCCCGAGTCGCGGCTTGGTAATTTGTTAGGTGATTTTGTGAAAGGGTTGCCTTGGGATGATCGCTACTCCACCGGGCTCTGGATGGGCATCATGGAGCACCGCTATGTTGATGCGTTTACGGATGATCATCCGGCGTGGAAGCAGAGTCGTGATTTGCTGCCGCGAGAGCTCCGTCGCTATGCGGGAATTGTTGTCGACATCTACTACGATTATTTTCTCCACCGACACTGGTCGAAATTTTCGGATGGGGAAGAAATGAGCGTTTTCATTGAAGATGTTCACCGGGATTTGGAAAGCATCCTTGACCGGGCACCGCCGCTTGCCCAGGAGGCAATCGGGGCGCTGATTTCTCAGAATTGGCTGACGGAATACGCGAGCCTGGACGGAATAGACCGGACTCTTCATCGAGTGTCGCATCGGTCGCCGATCCTTTCTTCGATCTTTGAAGCATCGGAGGTTTTATCAGGATCGCTTCCGGAAATGGAGGAGCACTTTCTGACCTTCTACCCTGACCTTCTTGCCTACATGCCGAAGTTGCGCCGGAAGTTGGAATCTGAATAAGCCGCTTTTCTGTTTCGTCCATTTTGGGTATCATCCTATCATGAGTTTCCGCTTTGTTCCGATCGTCTTCGTTTTGTTTGTTCTGACTACGCCCACTGTCGCGCAGGAGAAAACGCTGAAGGGAGCGCAGGAGGCCTTCGCTCGAATTGATCGTCAGATGAACGAGGTGTACGGAGAAGTGAAGAAGAAACTGGACGAGTGGAAGTTCAAAAAAGTGCAGGAGGGGCAATGTGACTGGATCGAGTATCGCGACGCACGTGCGGAGTTTCATCTGCAGCCCATCGATGGAGGGGCCGAGCAGGGGAATGAAAAGAAGAATGCAGAATACTGGAACGCTCTTGCCTACCTGACCGAAACTCGAATCGAAGTCCTGCGTGGCTGGCTCACGATGGATGATTATGAGGAGGGCTGGGAGGGTGTCTGGATCGACGGCTACGGTGGCGAATTGTTAATCGAGGAGAAGGGCGAAGGGTCGATCAAGTTCACGATCCATGTCGTGCGAGGACCGACCTATCATCTCGGCGCGCTGGCAGGGACTGCAAAAACGAATGGGTCACTGGGCAGGTTCTCAATCAAGCCAGAGGGAACAGAGGACGAGACCTGGCTCACCTTTCTGCAAAAGCAAGGACGTGTCGAAGTGCTGGGCGCGAATACGATGTACTACCACGGTGCACGTGCCTATTTCGACGGAAAATACATCCGTGTCGGAAAGCTGACGGACGAGCATCGCAAGCTGATTGCGGAGCCGAATTTTTGATTCACTCCAAAAACTCAGCCACCACCAATCCAATCGTCTACTTGCAGCGCCCTTCAAAGGACGATATCGACTTCCAGGGCTGGATCAGGATTTCCTGATAGAGGTGTCACCCTAATCATCCAGCGACTGCCCCGAGGCATGAAAGACGCGAAAGAGAAGCCCACGGTGCTCCTCCATCCAGCGGCAATGGCGTGCTTTCGATTCCTCGTCCGTTTCCTGCGCGCAAATCCAGTCGTCACTACATCAGTGACAGCGGGATGCGATTTATTACAGGAAAATTGGGGAAATTATATCACCCCCGCAGCTTTGCCAAAATCATCTCCGTAACCTGCTTCGGATTTGCTTTCCCTCTCGACAATTTCATCACCTGACCGGTCAAAAAGTTCGTGGCCTTATCATTGCCATCAGCGACTTCTCCGGCCGGGCCGGGGTTGTCGGCGATGGCTTGATTGATGAAGCCTTCGACTTCGCCGCTGTCAGCGGGTTCGAAACCTTTTTCTTTGGCAATGTCAGCTGGTTCGCGATCTGGTGAGGCGAAGAGATCGGCGAAGACTTCTTTGGCCTGATTGTTGGAAATCTGTCCTGCTTCGACGAGATCGACGAGGGCTCCGATTTTTTCGGGGGACACTTGGCATTCTTCGATGGTGAGAGAACGCTCGTTCAGTTCGGCGAGGAGATTGTTGATGACCCAGTTGGCGACTTTCTTAGGAGATTTGGCGCCTTTGGCAGCAGTTTCGTAGTAGTCGGCGAGGACCTGCTCGGAGGTGAGGACGGAAGCGTCGTAGTGAGTGATCTGGTAATCCTTCTCAAAGCGCTCCACTTTTTCGTGAGGAAGCTCGGGTAGATCCTGTTGGACGCGGGCGAGGATTTCTCCGGTCTTCACAGGAAGCAAATCGGGGTCGGGAAAGTAGCGATAGTCGTGCGCGTCTTCCTTGGTACGCATGATTTCGGTCTGGCCGATCTCATCGTTCCAGCGCCAAGTTGCCTGCGTGAGCTTGTTCCCGGCCTCCAGTTCAGCGATCTGCCGATCCACTTCGTAGTGGATGGAGCGGCGGACGGAGGACGTGGAGTTCAGATTTTTTAGCTCAATCTTTGTTCCGAGCTCGTCGGTCGATTCGGGGCGAACGGAAATGTTCACATCGCAGCGCATTTGGCCTTTCTCCATGTCGGCATCGGAGACGCCGCTGTAGACGAGGATCTGTCGCAGGGAGTTGAGGTAGGCGACAGCTTCTTCGGCGGAGTCGATATCCGGCTCGGAGACAATTTCCATGAGAGGAGTTCCCGCGCGGTTGAAATCGATCGTCGTGTACGTGGAATGGTGCGTCGACTTGGCGACGTCCTCCTCAAGGTGGATGCGGGTGAGCTCGACTGTTTTTCCCGGATTGACGATGTCTCTCTGGTGGTCTTTCGGATAGGCCAGTTCGTAGAGCGGAACC
>Ga0181574_10001007_pt1 | contig 26435 bp, 22 predicted proteins | sample 101ome_24_FD_145600 | JGI IMG/M metagenome (GOLD analysis project Ga0181574, IMG submission 145600) | Coastal salt marsh microbial communities from the Groves Creek Marsh, Skidaway Island, Georgia - 101410AT metaG (spades assembly) | ecosystem: Environmental > Aquatic > Marine > Intertidal zone... | reverse complement strand
AACGGCAGCGCGGTAACAAGCCTCTACGACATCGATCGGGTCGAAATACTGCGTGGCCCCCAAGGCTTCCTGTTCGGCCGTAACGCGATCGCCGGCGCCTTCAGTGTTTACACCGCCAAGGCTGATCCAGATAGTCAAAGCGGCTACATCCAACTCGATATTGGTGAGCGCGGGCATGCGGTAGGCGAGGGCGCCATCAACATTCCTCTCGGAGATAACCTCGCGACACGCATTGCTGGCTACTACTCGCAAGAAGACGGATTCTCCCGAAACGTTTTCTCAGGCCGCGACGAGATCGAACACGAGAAATGGGCAGTTCGCTGGTCCACCAAGTACGAAACTGATCGCCTAACTGTTGATAGTGTTGTCGAATACGAAGAGCGACGCCAGAGTGGCTCCATGTATCGCGCGATTGATACCGGCGATATCTGGGACACCTTCGACGAGTACATCACTGACGACACATCCTTGAGCGGAAGCAACAAGGAACTCGACTCTGACATTGGTTTTGGCGAACAAGACGATGCGGATATTTTGACCTTGGGTCTGTTTATCAACTATGACCTGGGCTTCGCCACCTTGACCTCGAATACGGGCTACAAGGATCACGATTACTTCTACAAAGAAGACTACGATGGCACACCGCTCAATATTAATAACTTCCAGTTCAATCAAAGCGGCGAATATTTCCAGCAGGAATTCCGCCTAACATCAAACAACGATGGTCCTCTCGGATGGTATGTCGGTGGAAGCTACTACCAGGAAGACCTGGATGCTGGCTTCGTCGCTATTGGCTCTGAGGACCTCATGTGCCAGTACTATCTGAATCCTTACGCTTCATACTACGGCTATGATTTCTACAACAGCTGCAGCGATTACTACTATGACTTTTATGCATCCTCTGACGGCACGCTGACAGAGACATCTCAAATCAAAGGCAAGTACACGGGATGGGCAGCCTACGTAAACACCGACTTTGACATCACCGAGAACTGGAACGTTGAGTTAGGTGTGCGCTACACCGAGGACGACAAAGACTTCGCCATTCTGGTACCTGAACCCGAAAGTTATCTTGGACCCTACTTCACTTACGGTTTCGCCACAGCGGAGTTCATCGAGGACTCGGACAGCTGGGATGATCTGACCCTGCGCGTGGGCACGACCTACACCGTGGGTGAGGCCCTGTTTTTCGCGAGTTATACCCAAGGCTTTAAGTCCGGGGGCTATGGAAGCTTCTGGATTGAGGACGCCAACGGCGGGGTGCCCGCTTACGAAACGGGTATACGGCAAGGGGATGGCTACCTGCCCGGTAAGTTCAATCCCGAGACGGTCGACTCCTACGAGATTGGGATGAAGACCTCTTATCTAGACGGCCGCGGCAACTTTGACATCACCTTCTTCATGTACGACTACCAGGACATGCAGGTGATCAACTACGTGGAGGTCGAGGAGACCGGCGCGTTTGCAGGGCGGGTGCTCAACGTAGGTGAGACCGAGGGCTATGGGGTTGAAGCCGCAACGACCATCGCACTGAGTGAGCATTTTACTCTGTACCTGTCAGCGGGGTATCTCGACACCGAAGCGACTGGCATCCAGAACATTTGTGGCCTTGAAGACGCCAACGGATGCGAGGGAAGCCCGCTGTTCTGGGCCCCCGAAATCACGGCGGCAGGCCGACTCGCTGCCAATTTTCCCATGGGTAATGGCGCGATTACAGGCGCTTTCGAGTTCTCCTACGAGGACGAGCGTGGCGGCGGTTGGGAGGCTAATCCCGAGGGCTACATCAGCTCTTACACCGTTGCCAATCTTCGTGTGGGTTACGAGACTGACACATGGTATGTCAGTGCCTATGCAGAAAACGTCTTCGACGAATTCACCTGGGATGGCTACAACGCCAACGGGGGTATTATCCCATCACACTTCTTTGGACCCATGCGGCCACGTACCTTTGGCGTCATGCTGGGGATGAACTGGGGCAACTAAGCCTGACGTGTTGAGAGACGCACAAAAGCCGGCATATGCCGGCTTTTTTGGTGAGAGCCTAGTGTCTCATCAAGGTGCTCTATAAACGGTCCAGTAGTTGTCCACCCTGCTAGCCTGGCCGAGAGAAAACGTGTCCATGCAATAGTCGTCGGTGTAGTCCATAAAATTTTTCACCGGGTCGTCACCGCTAGCTGAGCAGCTATCGCGACCTAGTGGACAACCATAGGCTGGAGATGCCTCGGCGGGTGTGTCGGCCACATAATCTCCAGGTTCATTACACCCACCCTGGAACGTATGGAACAGACCCAACCAGTGACCGATCTCGTGAGTCAGGGTGTCGCCTAGATTATAGGGCGCCGCGGTGCCTCCCGGCATTGACTCATCGAGTATCACCACACCATCAAGGCTCGGTTGGGATTCATAACTGGTCGGGAACGTTGCATAACCCAAAATACCTCCGCTAGGCGAACACGAATAGATGTTCAGCGTATTCGGGCCACCTTCCCGCAACGAGGACTTCATTGAGCGCTCCGAGCGACCGTAGCACCCCGTATACCATTTTCTATCCGCGGTTCGCGTAGTTTTGATGAGGTCAAATTCGTAGGGCAACGCTGGGTTGCCGCCAATACCAGCAAAGGCCTGATTTATTACGTTCATTTGGGCTGCAATCGTTGCGTCGTCGACGTTGCCATTGCCACGCCCGTCAGTGACAACGTGAAAGACGACGCCAATGCAGGTTCTCCCTTCCGCGCAAGATGGCGAAGGTAACTCTCCGCCACCACCGCCGTCTCCGCCACCGCCATTGCCGCCACCGCCATTACCGCCACCGCCATTACCGGGTTTTTCAGGCTTGCCTTTGGCGTTCATCGCTGCGAGCTTCTCGCGCATTTCCTTTTCAAGCTTTTTTGCCTCTGCCTGAGACGGATGCTCGGTGGCACAGCGCTTGAAGGACGCGTTGTCATTGGCGTTGTCGACAGCATTTTGATTTTGTGACAGGGCAGCGCCGGAAAACAGGCTTATCGCAAGGGTCAGGAGGGGTAAAACGGGTTTGGAAGGCATTGTGTCTACCTCGCTTTAATTCGTAGCTTTTTGTTGAATTTAAGCAAAAGAATGTAGCGAACATACCATATTGTCAAACAAAACCGGTGCCTTTTACTCCCAAGGGCCACCCAGAAAGGGGTAATGCCTCGGACAACGACCTATGTCACGATATTTCGGTCGAATAAGCATCCTCACAGGCAAATACTCGAGGAGGCAATCAGACACTTTCAGAAACACCGTTTTGGGGAGAAACCCACGTGACGTCGAGTTTGGACACAGCAACCCTTAAAAATCTGGATAGGGCACACCACCTGCATCCATTTACTGATTTTCAGGATTATGCGCATCAGGGTGGCAGAATTATCAGTCGCGCTGAGCACGTCTACATCTTTGACTCGGACGGCAATAAGATTCAGGACGGTATGTCGGGTCTGTGGTGCTGCAATTTGGGTTATAGCAAGGACAGCATCAAGGAAGCTGTCGCGGCGCAACTAAACGAGCTGCCGTTCTATAACAATTTTTTCAAATGCTCGAATCAACCCGCGGTGGAGCTGGCAAGCGCACTTTGCCGGATCAGCCCCGCCGGGTTTAACCACGTGTTCTTCACCAACTCAGGATCAGAGGCGAACGACACTCAAATCAAACTCGTTCATCGCTACTTCGATCTTCTGGGAAAGCCTGAAAAAAAGCTCATCATTAGCCGCAAGAACGCCTATCACGGGTCCACTATCGCCGCTGGATCCCTTGGAGGCATGTCAGCGATGCACGAACAGACCATGGGGCTCACCTACATTCACCACATCAATCAGCCACACTGGTTTGAACTCGGTGGAGATATGGATGAACACGCGTTTGGTATCAAAGCGGCACAAGAGCTGGCCGAAAAAATCGACGAACTGGGCGAAGACAAGGTCGCTGCGTTTATCGCCGAGCCCATTCAAGGCGCGGGCGGCGTCATCGTGCCTCCCGAGAGCTACTGGCCAGAAGTGAAGCGCATTCTGGCGGAACGGGATATTTTGTTCATCTCGGATGAGGTCATCTGCGGGTTTGGTCGCACCGGCGAATGGTTTGGCTGCGAAACCTATGGCACGCAACCGGACCTGATCACTTTTGCCAAAGCAGTCACTAACGGCTACATGCCGCTGGGAGGTTCCCTTGTAGGGGACAAAGTGGCAGATGTGCTGCTGTCAGGGGGAGGTGAATTCGCCCATGGCTTGACCTACTCGGGCCATCCCGCCTCATGCGCCGCCGGCCTCGCCACGCTCGCTATCTATGAGAATACCGATATTCTTCCAGTTACTTGGGAGAAAGTCGTACCCCATTTTCATCGGAAGCTTGAAGCACTCTCGGATCATTCGGTAGTGGGTCAGGTGCGCGCTAAAGGTCTCGTTGCAGCGGTCGAGCTGGTCAAGGACAAATCGAGCCGTGAACGCCTTGCGCCGCAATCGGCCGGTGCTGTTTTTTGTCGCGACCAGGCTATCGGAGACGGCCTCATGGTCCGGCAGACCGGTGATGCCATGATCATGTCGCCACCCTTCGTCACCACGCTGGAAGAGATCGATACCCTGGTCGAAAAACTGGTGGTCGCACTTGATAAAACCGCCGCTCATTACGGCGTAAGCTAATCTAAGCGGTCACTCACGGCGTACTAACGCCGTGAAAACGCTCAATAAAATCCTCACCAACTGGCGCACTCAAGGCCTGGTCGATAAGCCCTGGTTCAATGGGGTATGGTTTCAGTTAACCTGGTTTGCCTGCGTTCTTGGCCGGGATCCCTGGCTCCCCGTTATCGCCTTGATGTTCGTCCTCCACTTCATGCTGACTCCATCAATCGCCATGGAGCTGAAACGCATAGCACCGATTGCTTGCGTGGGTATCCTGGCGGATTCAGTCCTCACTGCCGCTGGCGTGTTTGATTTTGGGGATGTCTTCGTTCCTGCCTGGCTGATTGCACTTTGGTTTGCCTTCGCGACAACACTGCAACGAGCACTGGCACTTTTTGGTCGAAAACTCTGGATCGCCGCGCTCATCGGGGCTGTTGCGGTGCCGCTGAACTACGGCGCGGGCGCAAAAATGGGTGCCGTTGATCTTCCCTTGGGAAGCACAACTACGGCGACCACGCTCGTTATCCTATGGTTTTTTCTGCTGCCGTTCCTTTATTGGTTAGCCAGAGAGCTCGGGAGGAAATAGCGAAATGACGGCCTCTAAATTAGTTGCCACGCTACTCTTGCTATGTGGTCCATGGGTTGGCGCAAAGGCGGATACGCCTACCGATATGCCGGGCTATGAGGCGCCGGTGGCGACCACAGAAATAGTGCTAAAGCCCCGGGGCAGTGCAACTCTCCGGGTTCTTTTTTGGGATATTTACGAATCGACCCTTTTTACGCCGGATGGTGCCTGGTTCCCGGATATCCGTCCGCTTCGGCTTGATATCCGCTATCTACGCAACATCGAAGCAGTAAAGCTGATCGAGCAAACTCGCAAGGAGTGGCAGAGCCAAGGAATCGAATCTGAACAGCACGAGGGTTGGCTTTCCTTGCTTGAAGCCTTTTGGCCCAATGTCACCTCAGGTGATGTCATCTCGCTCTTGGTCGATCCTGAGGGCCGCTCAACCTTCGCCTTTAATGGCACTCGTATTGGCTCGATTGATGAGGCAGGCTTCGGAGAAGATTTCACGGGTATTTGGCTGTCGCCATCAACTTCTCGACCAAAGCTGCGGGAGGCCTTGGTCGGTCAGGGGGGGTGAAGCACTCACCAATTCTTTATTACCGGATCAACTTTGCCCTCGCGGAGTTCGTCGGACGCGCTGGCATTTATCGGACGCCCTCATTTATGTAGGAATCAAGCAGCGCTCCCGCCCGGTCTTCAAACAGAATTTCGGCTACTTCGCGTAATCCCGGGTCAGCAATTAGGGTACTGCGGCGGATCACCTGCTCGATTTTTGATCGTCGTCGCATGAAATCGCCCAGCTCAACAATCATTTCTCGCTCAGCGATGAGTCGGAGCTCCGCACGCGTATATTCGGCTTCGGTCAACACCAGCTCAGCCTCTCGGGGATCGGCCTTGATGGCATCCACAAGTGCAAAAGCCGCTCTGCCATAGCGCCGCCAAAACCGACGGGATAGCGGCTCTGATACATGAGCAGCGGTCAAACGATCGAGCTCGGCTTGCGCAGCGTGCAGCATAAAAGCCTGCCGCTCGGTTTCTCCTGGCTCACCAAACCAGACGGGGCGGGACGCTTTCATGGGAATACCGAGCGCTTCCAGACGCATCACCATCTCATCGCCTACATTTAAACAGTCGGTGAGTTTCCCGCCGAACACACTGACATAAAAACGCTCTCGATCGACCTCGATTTCATGCTTGCGGGACAACTGCACCCAATCCTGTGTTTGCTGTACTCCCGCTATAGCCAGAGGTCGTACGCCTACCCGCTCGGCAATAATGTCGTCAGTGGTAAGCGGCTTCTCAAGATTCAGCATGGCGTTCGCATTGGCCAAAACAAAATCTCTGTCTTCGCTGGTGACACTAACCCCGGCATTTCTCACCGGGGTGTCGGTTGTTCCAATACAGGTCTTGGGTCCCATGGGAATTACAAAAAAAAGCCGGCCGTCACTGGCAAAAAAAGTCAGCACCTTCCGCAGCTCAGTCACCCGATCCACGATCAAATGAATACCTTTGGAGAGTACATGGTGATGGTCCGTTACGATTCCGCTCGACTCATTAAGCAAATCCGCATCCGGCCCGGCGCAATTGACCAATGCTTTAACCTCCAACAAGAACGCCTCATTGGACACTCGATCGCGACACTGGACCTGCCACCGGGCAGCGGATTCATTCCAAGTCAATCTTTCGACTGCAACATAGTTAGCGACCAGGGCACTGGAATCTATCGCCTGTCGGATAAAGTTAAAAACGAAGCGCGAGTCATTGTCATAAAGATAACAATCCGAATACTCCAAGCCCCCGACAACTTCATCCGCCGCAATCTCAGGCGCCTCCCTTTCTATCTGGGATCGCGTGAGATAACGAGGAACCTGCATCCGGCAGTTACCCATCAGCCAGTAGAGTAGGGCGCCAAGCCACACAAAGACGGCCCAGAACCGAAACCCACGCCTTATGCTAGTAAAGAAACGAATTTCCCGGACAGTTGAGGGGTAAGCATCCATCAGACGATTGCGCGAGAGACAGAGCTTTCTGACCAGACGCAATTCACCGCTCTCAAGATATTTGATGCCCCCCCAGGCCAGATTACTCGAGTGGGAACTCACCCCGCCGGCAATATCACCGCGATCAAGCACAGCTACAGACGCTCCGGCGCTTGCCAATGCCGCGGATGTCACCGCTCCATTGATTCCGGCTCCTACGATAAGCACATCGACACCGGACGCCCTGAGCGCAGTCAGCGTTCTTTCCCTTTCGGGGGGAGAATATCGAGCCTTAGGAGTATCGCTATGATTCATTTCTGCGTTAATGGGTGGTTCATTCGTTTTACTGCATCTGGCGTTTTGCGATCCATTGCCCTCTGGCCTAACGCATGTCGTAAGCCGATGGACAAGACAAAGCTCCAAGCCGCACACTACACCCTCGAGGTTTATTTGGTAAGCAAGTTTTATGCTCACAGTTCACGACGAACACTATAGGGGCCTACATTACCCCTGGGGTCGCAAACAGGCACCTGAGCCGAACCAGCCGGTCGCGGTGTCCGAGGGCGTTTGGTGGGTGCGTCTGCCGCTACCCATGTCCCTCGACCATATCAATATCTGGCTTCTCGAGGATGACGGCGGCTGGACCGTTGTAGATACGGGGTTGGCATCATCAGCCTCCAGAGAGATATGGACGGCTCTTTTCAGTGGGTTCTTACAAGATAAGCCCATTACGCGGGTGATCTGCACACATATGCATCCCGATCACGTTGGGCTGGCTGGCTGGATTTGCGAAGCGCATGACTGCGAACTCTGGATGACACGAGAAGAATTTCTCATGTGCCAACTCATGACCAGTTACACCGGCAAGGAGGCGCCAGCTGAGGGCTTGAAATTTTATCGCGGCGCCGGTTTCGATGAGCCCTCCCTTGAAGGCTACAGAAAACGTTTCGGAAGCTTTGGCAAGATGATCGCACCGATGCCGCACCGGTATCGACGCCTGACTGATCTTGAGACGATTACCATTGGCGGGCGCTACTGGCAGATCATAGTCGGCTCCGGGCACTCCCCAGAACATGCCTGTCTATACTGCCCAGCACTGAAAGTACTGATATCGGGAGACCAGGTACTGCCTCGCATTACTCCAAACGTGTCAGTATTCCCGACCGAGCCCGAGGGCAACCCCCTGGAGGAGTGGCTAGATTCCACCGCTCGGCTCATTAATATCTTGCCCGCAGATGTACTGGTCTTGCCGGCCCATCAGACCCCTTTTTACGGGCTTCATATTCGTCTCAATCAGATAATCGATGGCCACCGGGTTGGGCTGCAATCGACGTATGAGTACTTGGGGGAGTCCAAACGGGTCATCGACTGCTTCCCTGCGCTCTTCAAGCGAGACATAGGTCCAGAGTTGTTAGGGCTCGCGACAGGGGAGACCCTTGCGCACCTCAACCTGCTATTGCATCGGGGCAATATTTCTAAAACCACAGATGAATCTGGTGTAAATTGGTATCTCCAAAATCCTGACGCGCGTTTTATAGACACCGATGAACACGTTCCTGTCGCTACTTAAGGCTTACCTTTTCCGGATCTACTACCGGATCATCAATAAAAAAGCTTGGCAAGACTCGCCCGCCGCAACGCACCTGAAGGTCAGTAATCTGCTGATTCCCGGTGCGGTCGATCAACTGCGCGCAAGGATGTACCACGGAGAAGCGGACCGCCCCTTAATTATTTACTTTCACGGCGGTGGCTGGGTGATTGGAAACCTTGATACCCACGATCCTTTCTGCCGGTCACTGGCGGATGCCTCCAAATCTACGATTATGTCAATTGACTACCGCTTGGCACCGGAACATGTCTTTCCCGCAGCTCACGATGACTGCCTGGCAGCCGCCGATTGGATCCTGGCGAATCTCAATACCTTGGCGCCCAACAATGGCAAAGTGGTTCTCGCTGGCGACAGTGCAGGCGGCAACCTAACCGCGTGCACGGCGGCAACGCTTATCAGTGAGCCAAGACTGGTTGGCACCATCATGATCTACCCCGCCACAGAGCACTATCTAAAAGGTTTCCCCTCATTCAGAGAGCACGCGAAATCAAAACCGCTCACGGCGCCCATCATGCGATGGTTCATTGACACGTATCTGGGTGATACGGCACCAGCGGCAACCGAAGCAAAACAGATATTCGTCAACCGGCGTACTGACTACAAGGGCTTTCCCAGATCACTGGTAGTCACCGCGGAGCGTGATGTACTTCGGGATGACGGCAAGCGTCTTGGAATCACTCTGCGCCAAGCAGGGGTGGATACTACCTATCATCACTATGCCGACGAAGCCCATGGTTTTGCCTGTTCTGAAGGCCCCACGGAAGGGCATCAGCACTTCATCAGGCTAGCCGTAGACTGGCTGGAACCACTCAGGTCTAGGCACTGATCCGGTCGAGCACTGAAGCGACGTCCCCTTCAGTAAGCAGACGCGGCGACACATAACCATCGCTCTCTTCAACCGCTCGGCTAATCAACAGTGGATAGTCTTTTTTACTGATAGCGTCACAGGTTGTTGGCAGGTTTGAATTGACTCCCAGCAATTCAATGGCGTCTATGACTCTCCCAGCCGCATCGGATTGAGCAGCATCGATGCCCATAAGCGGTCCAAGCTCTGCCAATTTGGCTTCAGCACAAGGGCCATAGACCCGGAGCAAATGCGGCATAACCATGTTATTGGCGACACCATGTGGCAAGTGATATAGCGAGCCCAATTGATGGGCAATCGCGTGGATGGCGCCGACGTTTACCTGATTGATGGCGACGCCCCCGTAATAGGCCGCCACAGCCATACCCAATCGCGCCTCAGCATTGTCCGGCTCTGCCAGCACTCTGGGTAGCCATTCAAAGACTCCTTGAATGCACATGCTCGCGGTTTCTCGGCGAGTTCCTCGTTCCCACCGACCGATATAGGCCTCTACGCCATGGGTCAACGCGTCCATACCCGTGGCAGCCGTAATCATTGGGGGTAGCCCGAGCATCAGATCTGGGTCCAGCGCTACTGCCCTCGGAAGCATGGCGGACCCACTGATAACATTTTTACTGTGATCATTCTCATCGGTGATAACGGCGCCCATCGTCGCCTCGCTGCCGGTGCCCGCTGTGGTAGGGATTACATAAATTGGGGCTGCGTCCTCAGGCGCCTTTTGAAAACCAACCCAGGACTCGGGCTCACTGTCGGCTTCTGCCATAAGGGCGATCATTTTGGCTGCATCTATCGAAGAGCCACCTCCAACAGCCAACACCGCGGTCGCATTTCCCGACTTCAATGCCTCGGCACCCTCCCTGACATGGGTAAAGGTGGGGTCTGGCTTGACACCGTCATACCAGTGGAGGCGCACACCTTTTGAAGACAGTGGGGCAACCGCGCTGTCAGCCAATCCCAGCTCTCGCAAGGGACCGTCCGTAACCACCAGCACATCCCGATGACCACTCTCGGCGATTCGATTGCAAAGGTGGCCGGTACTGCCCGCTCCGATAAAAGCAAAATGGGGTGACGTCGCCTTTGAGCCAACCAACAGCTTCGCCAAGGTGATCCTGAAGTGCCATAGAGCCTGTCGTAGAAACATCGGTTTTGCCATGGACCATCCTCCTGATGAGTTTCCTGCAAAGCCCAGACCGCAAACAGCCTCGGCGCCTTTTTCTCCACTGTAGCGCAACGGAACGGTAGGTTATGCTGACACTAAGCTAGGAGTTTCTAATGGACAGAAGATACATAGATATCGAAGACAGCGACACCCTTGTGTTACGAACCGACCGCGCGCCCGCACCAGGTCCTGAGGAGGTGCTGATTGCAGTAGATTTTGCGGGAGTCAACCGGGCCGATGTCCTACAGCGCTTGGGGCTTTATCCGGTACCGGAGGACGCTTCCCCAATCATGGGACTAGAGGTCTCGGGCACCGTCGTTGATGTAGGCAAGGATATCCGTCGGTTTAACACTGGCGATAAGGTATGCGCTCTGGTCCATGGCGGCGGCTATGCGAGCCATGCCATCGCCCGGGAAGATCACACCTTTCTGCTTCCCGCGGGTCTGACAACCAGAGATGGCGCTGCGCTTCCCGAGGCGCTGTTAACCGTATGGCACAACGTCTTCAATCTGGGCAATTTGCAACCCGGCAGTACCCTGTTAATCCATGGAGGTAGCAGTGGCATTGGAACAATGGGTGTCCAGATGGGTCTCGCTTTCGGGGCTAAAGTGATCGCTACCGCCGGCGGGGAGCAAAAATGCCAGCGCGTGCGGGAACTGGGCGCTGAATTTGTGGCAGATTACCGAGCAGGTGACTTAGCTCAACAGATGGACACAGCAGGATATAGCGGCAAGGTCGATGTAATACTGGATATCGCCGGTGGCGATTTCGTTGCTGTAAATCTTGATCTTGCGGCTCCCGATGCCCGAGTCGTGTGCATCGGAGTGATGCGCGGTGCGAAGGCTGAAATCGATTTGTTTCAGATCTTGATGAAGCGGCTTACTGTTACAGGGAGCACCTTAAGAGGGATGGGGATGGCCGGTAGGGCGAATGGATTCCGAGCGATCGAAGACCTGGTTTTACCTTGGCTTGAGGCGGGGTCGGTGCGCCCGGTGATCGAGGACGAGTGGCCGCTCGAGCAGGCAATGGGTGCCCACCAAAAAATGCAAAGCGGCTCTCATTTTGGCAAGCTATTGCTTAACTGTAGTTAACACTGTGGTGGCGAGAATAGAAATGTGGATTCTGAAATCCTGTCGCTGGCTGACTTTATTCGCGATTCTATTGCTGCTTTCGCATCCTGCGGCAAACGCCGATTCGCCTACCTCACTGCCCGATGTCGGTCTCTCTCTCGGCAGAGGCGCTGAAACTGGGGATCTCGACAGTATCGTGGGGAGACGGACCCTTCGAATTCTGACGGTGTACGGTCCCGGTCGCTACTATCTTGATAACGGTCCTCAAGGCGTGACCGCAGAATATGCAACCCGGCTTGGCAATGTGCTCAATGAGGCCTATGAAACGGGACACCTGAAAGTACTAGTCGTTGTCATTCCGGTCGCCCGAGATGAACTGTTTGATGCGCTGATGTCAGGCCGGGGAGACATTGTCATTGCCGGTACCACGATTACCGACGCGAGGCGAGCTTCCGTGGATTTCACCATTCCTGTAAGCAAGCCACTCAAAGAAATTGTGGTAACAGGACCGACGGCACCAACTATACGCACCCTCGAGGATTTCTCTGGCAAAACCATCTACGTTCGTGGCTCATCGAGCTACGCCGAGAGCATCAAGCAGCTTAACAAAGACTTGAAGGCGCAGAACAAGCCGCCCGCGATTATTGAGCCCATCTCCGAGCTGCTCGAAGACGAAGATCTCATCGAGATGGTAAACGCCGGACTGCTGCCTTGGGCGGTTGTCGATAGCTACAAACCCACCATGTGGCAGGATGTTTTTACCAAGGTTACGATCCGAGACGATCTTGTTTTCCGCGAAGGTGGGCGTCTCGCCTGGGCAGTGCGAAAAAATAATCCTGAGCTCAAGAAATTTCTCAATGAGTTCCTTCGCGACAATAAAGAAGGGACACTTTTTGGGAACATCCTCCGGAATCGCTACGTCAGGGATTTTGATTGGGCAAGCAATGCCACCGCCTCCAATGAACTAGAAAAATATCGGTCTCTGGAGCGTTATTTCAGGCAGCACGGAGAGACCTATGGCTTAGAGCCTGCGCTGCTAGCAGCGCAGGGCTTTCAGGAGTCAAGACTCGATCAAAACGTAAGAAGCCAGGCTGGAGCGATTGGCATCATGCAACTGCTGCCGAGCACGGCAAACGATAAAAATGTGGACATCCCCAATATCGATGAAATCGAGCCAAATATAGAGGCGGGAGCAAAGTACATGGCTTTCTTGAAAGACCGGTATTTCAGTGGCCCTGAGCTAGACAGCTTTAACAGTGCTTTACTCGCGCTGGCAGCTTATAACGCGGGCCCCGCAAAAATTCGTCGGCTCAGAAAAGTGGCATCGGAGCGTGGCTACGATCCGAATCGCTGGTTTGATCACGTGGAAGTAATCGCTGCCGAGCAAATTGGGCGAGAGACAGTGCAGTACGTCTCGAATATCTTCAAGTACTACCTGTCTTATAAATTGGTAGATCGGCAAAGTGAGCGCCGAGAAAAAGCCCGCTTAGAAGCGGGCGTTGACTAAGTCCCTGAAGATTGGCAACGGTGCCCTGTTAAAAGAGATAGCTGACGGCAGCCGTGAGGCCATTGAATTTCATATCAAACTGATTGAACCCTCTGTCAACGGTCTCTTCAATATCCGCTGACACGTGCTGGAATCCAACTGATAAACCAAAGGCTTGCGTTATCTGGTACTGCAGACGGACATTTCCGTAAAAGAAATCACCGCTATATTGATCAACATTTGCAGATAACCACCCTAGGGTTCCAAATACTGCCCACTTGTCGTTCAAGGCATAAAATCCTGTGGTGCGGAGGTTGGGTACAGGGGCGGTCAAGGAAGCTTTACTTCGGGTTTCAACTTCTCCAACATTCTCACCCTCTACAGCAAGCGTTCCTTTCAAGTTGAGCGCTGCATCGAAGAAGTGCAGTCCTGCTCCGATCTGCCACTCAAGCCGGTCACTACGCCGCAGCGTATACATCACGTCTGCAATGTAGGTATCCAGCGTGAAATCAAGATCTACGGAGGCACCAGCAGTGAACTCCCTCCCCTCAAAAGTAAAATCGTCAGTGACAGTAAACTGGCTACCCGTGTTAAATCGGTAAGCGCCCACGGAGGCCGCCCACCGATCATTAAACCGGTGTCGAAATTCGAGTAACCAACTGGTGTACTCCTCATCGGAGCCTAGATCATCAAGTCTGAGGGTGCGGGAATCGAAGCTGCCCCGCTGAGCAGTGACATTGCCTTCTCCCTGCTGCACAAAAGCGCCAAAAAACAGGGCGCTATCCTTGGCCAAATAGGGATTCATTGATGCATCGTCATCATCAGCCAAGGCCAAAGCACTGGCCACACAGCCTATCGCAATAGCAGCGAATCGAAAAAATATACCCATGCCCAATTCCTCATTTGGCCGGATAGTTTACGCTGATTCTAGTCGCGCTTCATCCTCTGACCAGCGGAGCCGTCCCGTAGGAGCCCAGCGCCTGCGAATCCCCGGTGTTGGCGCGATATAAAAGAGATCTCCATTGGTTCCAGTCAACACAGCGGCGGCACCAGCGCCTCGAGCGATTGCTCCGTTAGCGGCCATGTGGTCAGGCTCCCCATGAACTGGAATAGCTACCCCGGGTCGAAGAAATTGATACAGATCCCGCAACTCCTCCTCGCAGGGATGACCCGACGCGTGTAACGTATTCTGGCTGCTGTCCGCATGAAGCACCTGTATCCCACGTTCTTGGAATCGGCCGATAAGACGGTCGACCGACTGCTCGTTGCCCGGGATGGTTTTGGCGCTGAAGATGACGGTATCTCCCTCATCCAGGCATAACTTGGGGTGGCTATCCATAGCCAATCGGTGAAGCGCCGACCCAATCTCTCCCTGACTACCAGTGGCTAACGCCAAAATTTCTTTTTTCGGCAAATAATCCAAATGGCCTGCATCGATGGCACAAAACTCTGCCGCCAGATGATCAGTGGCGCGGGCACTGCGGTACATATTTTCTAGGGATCGGCCAAGTAAGCCAACACGGCGTCCTGTGGCGTGACCAAGCCTTAATATCGTTTGCAAACGCGCTATGTTGCTGGCGAAGCAGCCAATAACCACTTTCCCCGTGAGCGGCGCCACCACCTTGAGTAGACCATCGGCTACATCTCCCTCAGAGGGCGACCGGCCTGGCTTCATGGCATTGGTCGAGTCACAAATAACCGCATTTGGCTGCTCCAGGTTCCTACTCTTCCAATCGTCCGGCCTCCACGGATCAGCGACCACCGGCCGCTGATCTATCTTCCAGTCTGCCGTGTGAATAATGTGACAGCCCGGTGTGCGGATCGACAATGCACAGGTCTCGGGGGTCGAGTGAGTCAATGGCAGCCATTCCACGTCGAAAACCCCAATTTGATGACGTGATGCCGGTACGACTTCAATCAGGGGGTGGGGCAGCTCACCGCCCCGCCAGCCAATTTTTCGGCGCAGCACGCTTGCGGTAAAGGGGGTGGTGTAGACCGGGCACTGAAAACGTGACCATAAATATGGCACTGCGCCCAGATGATCCTCGTGAGCATGCGTAATAATTAGTCCATCAAGCAGGTGCCGGCGGCTGGCAATGAAATCCGGGTCCGGCATCTGGATGCTGGCACCGCCAGCACGTCCTCGTCCGTCCTGCTCAAAGGTGATGCCGCAATCCACCATCAGCCAGCGGCCGTTATGACCATACAGATTGAGGTTCATGCCTATTTCACCGCATCCCCCCAGTGGCAGAAACCAGGTAGCTTCAGGCCCCGGCTCCACCGCTACCACGCATAGCCGATACGGAAGTTATATTTCTCGTCCACCTCCGTGTCCAAAGAGGCATCGTAGTCCACGGTGATTTCCGCAGCAGCCTGGAAGCCAAAAAGGAGAGGAAAGGAAAGTCCCGCTGTCGTTTTAAGAAGCAATTGATCCGATCCTGACACACCCAAAATACCAATGTGCCTCAAGTACAACTTCGAATCTCCACCTAAAATGGAGCTCTCTCCAGTGAGGTTCCAGTTCACCGCACCATAACTCTCCGTGGGATCATCACAATTAATAGCCTGTACAGCACTCCGCTGTAAACATCCGTCGGGGAGAAGGTAATCGGTCTGAACGTAAGCTGCCCCAAGTTCCCCGTCGAGGACCAGATTGGGCTTTGCTATGAGCTTTTTTCCAAGATAGGGACCGACATAAGTTCGGAGGTCGATGTCGGCGAGAGTGTCCGCTTCCACTGCGACGTTAGCGCCAAGATAGTAGCTGCTATCGGTGAGGAAATAGTCGTATTTACCAAGGAGCTTCCAGTTATCGGTGGTGTCAATCCATTTCCTGTTCTGCGGACCCTCAGGAGATGAAGAATCATAGTCGGCATTGGCGCTGGAATCTTTATCAAGCCGGGCATTTATTGTGTAGCGATCTCGAGTACTTCGAACCACGGTGTTAATTGCCACATCGAGTTCATCGGTTTCCGTATTGCCTCGATTTACTACCAGTGCCGCACTGGTGTCCCCAGTCCACCGATAGCCTTCACCCTTCTCCCATGCCCTGGGATTCATGATCGCAATTTCCGCCAGACTCAAGGGCTCGCCCTGATTCATGAGCTCACCCCCTGACACCACCAAGCCCTCCAGGCTAACCAACTCGTCAGTCTTGAGAAGGATTTCGGTTGGCTGACGCCACTCGAAACTAACCACATACTCCAACCCAATCTCGAGATCTTCCTCGTCAAACTGAGTAGCTAGATAGAGTTTGTCATCGCGTATATCGACGACCGTACCAATAAGGCGAGAGCCATCAGATAATTCCACTGTGGTCTGGGAGACTGGGTCTGCTGTGAGTGAGGCATCAACCGCAAAAAGGGGAGGAGAAAAAAACAAAAACCCACAAAAAACTGGGGCTACCAGCAGGCGTAGTGTTGGCATAAAAGGTAAACTCATAGTGATGGATTCCGATAGGTTTTCTCGGCGCAGAGACTACGACAAAGGGTCGTCGATTAACATCGGCTGTCACGCAAACGTCAGAAATTGATAGTAATCATCCCATGAAATACACACATTTTGATTACGACCTATTGGTCATTGGTGCAGGCTCCGGGGGCGTAAGGGCCGCTAGAACGGCGGCCTCCCTCGGGGCACGAGTAGCGGTGGTAGAGGATCGCTACATGGGAGGCACCTGTGTCAACGTCGGCTGTGTGCCTAAAAAGCTCTATGTGTATGCAAGCGAATACGGTAAGGGCTTTACCGATGCGGCTGGCTTCGGGTGGAGTACTGAGAACGTGCAGTTTGACTGGCCCACCCTGCGCGATAACAAAAAAACTGAGATATCCCGCCTGAATACGATTTATGAGCGGCTTCTGGACAACGCGGGAGCCACGATTATTCACGGCAGGGCCCGTCTTAATGACGCCAATGTCGTTGACGTAGACGGACAGCAGGTCTCCGCAGAGAAGGTGCTTTTGGCCACGGGAGCCTGGCCTTTCATCCCTCCCTTTACCGGTCATGAGCACGCCCTAAGTTCAAACGAAATTTTTGACTTGGACGACTTTCCTGATCGGCTCTTGGTAATCGGTGGGGGTTACATCGCGACCGAATTCGCTGGTATTTTCAATGGCCTTGGCTCCCGGGTGACTCAGTTATACCGGGGGGATTTGTTTATGCGGGGCTTTGATTCGGATATTCGCGCTTTTCTCGCCGCAGAGATGCTAAAAACCGGTGTTGATCTCCGCTTCAATGCCAACCCCAAGAGCATTGAGCTCAGTAGCGGGGGTCTGCTGGTGACCCTCGAAGATCAGGCAACTCTGGAAGTTGATGCGGTCCTCGCGGCTACGGGTCGACGGCCCAATATAGCGGATCTGAATCTCGACATTACGGATGTCCACTTCACCGAGAACGGATTCATCGCAGTGGACAAGAATTTTCAGACCGCCGAGCCCTGGTTATACGCCTTGGGTGATCTCATCGGCGGACCACAGCTCACCCCGGTTGCTCTGGCGCAGGGCACTGCCTTCGCTCGTCAGCACTACGGACAAGGCAGTCAGGCTCCAGATCTGGAATACGTACCTACCGCGGTTTTTAGCCAACCCAACGTTGGAACAGTTGGTTATAGCGAAGAGGCTGCGAGAAAAATGTTCGGCGATGTCACCATTTTTAAATCTGAATTCAAGCCCATGAAACACACCTTGAGCGGCAAGGATGAGCGTTCACTCATGAAGCTCATTGTCGATGCCTCGACAGAGCGGGTCGTTGGACTGCACATGGTTGGCCCAGATGCCGGTGAGATTGTTCAGGGCATGGCCGTTGCAATACAAATGGGCGCCACTAAAGCTGACTTCGATCGAACCATCGGCATTCATCCAACGGCTGCCGAAGAGTTTGTCACGATGCGAGAGCCCGTCGGATGATGCTCGCGGAACCGTGGGCGTGGGCTGCCTTACTGCTGGCGGGAGCACTTGGCGGAGCCATAAACGTGATCGCTGGGGGTGGCTCAATTATCACCGTACCCGTCATGATTTTTCTGGGTGTCCCGGGCCCGATTGCAAATGGAACCAATCGAATTGCGATCTTGGCGCAGAATATTGCGGCGATTTCTACATTCAAACGCCATGGGCTATATAACTTCAAGCTGGCGCTATCGCTGGCAGCCTGTGCGCTACCCGGTGCTCTGGTGGGGGCATGGGTGGGGGTCAATTTAAGCGGCGAGCGATTTAACCAAGTCCTTGCCGGGGTCATGATCGCTGTACTCCTGTATATGCAATTCGGGAAAAAAAGCGCTCATCAAGAAACTGAGGGTCCCCGACGGCTGCTTCTTGGTCATGTACTGATGGTTCTTGCGGGATTTTGGGGAGGCTTCATCCAAATAGGCATGGGCTTTGTTCTGATGCCAATCTTGAACCGCGTTATGGGCCTCGATCTAGTAAGCACCAATGTCTACAAAGTATTTATCGTGGCGGTGTACACGGTGGGAGCGCTTATTGTCTTCGCCCTCGGCGGCGAAATTTATTGGCTGATTGGAGGCATCCTGGCTATCGGCAATTCGCTCGGTGGATACGTGGGTGCTAAGCTTACCCTTAGCAAGGGGGATGAGTTAATCAGACGCGTACTGATCGTTGCTATCATTGCGATGGTCATAAAGTTACTGTTTTTTAGCTGACGCGCGATATCCGGAACCACTTCCGCAGTTGGGGCATTCATTCCCGGTGTTCCCAGCGTACGAGAGGCGACATGATGAAAATTCAAATCAACAACACAGCACGAGCTTCTTTCGCAGGCTTCTTGTTCACTTGGTTGGTTGGATGCGCCAGCATTCATGTGGATACCATGGACACGGCTGCATTCAAGGAAAGCAACTATAAGAGTTATTCCTGGATGGGTGCCCCTATAGATAATTCAGCGGGTTCCACCGATCCGCTATATGTGCTGGATCCTGCACTGCGCTCCGCCGTCGATGCCAAGCTCGCAAACAAGGGGTATCGCTATGTCGAGTCGGGCGGGGATTTCGTCATTGACTACCAGTTCAAGGACACCTTGGTTGCCGGGTCGTTAAATTCGACAGCGGCCGAAGCGGATAATCGCTACCCCGCGCCAACCAATCAGGCGGTCATAAACCGGCGGCCGGACCAGGCATTGGTCGATAATGCTTATGCGCTGAGTGGCCCCAAGGAACTCAACAGCATCCTAATCCGCTTCTCCGACGGAGAGACCCTCACTATGGTGTGGGCTGCAGGAGTGAGTAAGGTGGTCGATAAGCTTTATTTTGATGCGGATGATCTTGAAAAGACCATCAAGGTCGCTGTGGACAGAGCGCTTGGGCGCCTGCCCTCTGCTTCCTAGTATCTGGACTAATCGGACGTAACCCGCCAGGGCACTTCGACCCGAGCCATACCGGCAGACAAATTTTCCAGCGCCCGCTCGATCATGGCCTCCCGAGTAGCTCCAGTCGCACTGCCTAGGTGAGGTGTGAAGACGACATTATCGAGCTGCATCAAGGGGCTATCTTGAGGGAGCGGCTCCTCAGCAAAAACGTCCAGACCAGCCCTCAAGCGACCAGAGACCAGCTCTCTTGCCAATGCGCTTTCCTCAACAATCGCTCCTCTGGCGGTGTTTATCAATATAGCGCCGTCACGCATCGCCGCCAGGCGCGCAGCGTTAACCAACTGGTAGGTATCAGGTGTGGAAGCTGTATGGACGGTGACGATATCAGCCCGCCTAAACAGTGTTTCCAAGTCTGTAAGCTCGACGCCTTCCACCGCGCGCGGTGTTCTATTCCAGCCGATCAACCGACTACCGAACCCTCGTAATCGAGCAGCGACTGCCCGCCCGGTGGGGCCAAGACCGATAATACCAACGGTCGCTCTACTCAAGTCTGTACCCAGAAAAAAGCCTGTAGACCACCCCGCACGCCAACCGCCATTGCGCACAAAGCGATCAGCCTCTGGCACCCGTCTGGTTACCGCAAGCATTAGCGCAACCGCCATATCTGCTGTGCTGTCCACTAAAATTTCAGGGGTAAACCCTACGGGCACACCACAGCGGTGGGCGCTAGCCAAATCAATATGGTCAGTCCCAACAGATATCGTCGAGATCACCCGCAACGCTGGAGCGGCTTCAATCACTTTTTTTGTGACGGGTGTGCCAACAGAACAAAGAATGCCATGTGCAGGCTGGACCCACTCCGCGAGAAGATCTTCAGAGATTTGTGTCGCCTGATCCCATATCTTCAGCGAATAGCGGCTGCCCAGCCACGACAATACTGACTCAGGCAAAGGAACTGTCACCACAACCAATTCTGACAAAGCTCACCCCTCTAAAAGCACCGATGCACCAGACATTCGATCTGACACCATACACGGTAGCTTCCCCGGTACCCATCCCAGTACCGATAAGGGCCAGCAACAAACGGGAGATAAGGGCTACTGGCCGTTGGACACGACGACTGCAGGTTCCAGGCCACCCGGGCCGCTATAACGCTGAGCGGCACGTCGTGACCACAGCAACAGACCAATAACCGGCAGGGCGACAAACAACCAAGAGGCAGGATAGCCCAATGTCATAAGAACAAGCCCTGTAGCGAGAGGTCCAACAACCCGTCCTACCGAAGCGGCCAGTGCTGTTGCGCCCATCATACGACCCCTCTCCTCCGAGACAACAATACTACTTGCGATGGTATTGAGGACAGGCAGGCAACACGTTGCGCCGGTGAACGCAGTAAAGATGACGAAAGCTCGAGAGAGTTCACCGCTGACCATCAAAGTAGCGATGAGGCTCACCGCGAAAATACAGGCACCCGCACTGAGCACATTGAGAAGTCCAAAGCGTCTGGTCAACCAGTCAATGGACGCCCCTTGGACCAAAATCATGGCGAGCCCTACCAAGCCAAATAAAACGCCGATTTCTTGAGGCCCCCAGTTCTGAAGTGCAGCTAACCACAGGGGGCTGAGGTAAATCGCCGAACTCACGGCAGACGTATGCAGGGCATACTGAGCCACGAGCAAACGGGCCCTTCGCTGGCGGAGAAATTTGAGCAGCCCCTGTTGACCCCTGCCTTTCCTGAAAAGGGGGGCACTGCGATCCCTCGGCTTATCGCTGGGGAGCAGAACCCCGGCCAATAACACAGACAGCAGTGACATCACCGCGGCAAACAGGCCGGGCAGGAGGAAAGAGTCTCCGGGCCCCGCTAAAAGGCCTCCAATGACAGGGCCCAAAATTAGCCCAAGTCCAAAAGCAGTGCCGACAAGTCCCATCGCTTTGGCGCGTCGCTCTGGCTTGCTGACGTCCGCCATAAGCGCCGACGCCACTGGCAGACTGCCCGCCATAAGCCCGCCAAAGCCTCGAGCCGCATACAGCATCCACAGCTGATCCGCTGCCCCAAGAAGCACATAGGACATGCCGCCGCCGAAGAGACAGATCATCAACACCCGTTTTCTGCCGATGCGGTCTGATAATCCTCCCCAAAACGGTCCAACTACACCTGCACCAAGACTGTAGATCGCTATTACCAGCGCAACGTCTACTTCGTCACCCCCCAACATGGGGGACATAAAAGGGAGTATTGGAATCACAATCCCAAACCCGACAAGATCCACCACGATGACGGAGAAAACCAGCCACTCGGCTGGCAGACCCATTGATAGACGGGTCACGATTCGGTCCAGCGCTTCGTCTCTGGAAGATCAATCGAGAATAAATCGAGGGCCCGTGACACGCTCTGGGTAATCAGGTCACTGACAGTTTCAGGCCTTGTGTAAAAAGCCGGGGCTGGGGGGGCAATAACGGCACCCATCTCCGTGGCTGCCACCATATTTCGTAAATGCCCCAAATGGAGAGGCGTCTCCCTCACCATCAACACCAACCGTCTTCGCTCTTTGAGCGCCACGTCCGCAGATCTCGTCAGTAGGGTCGAGGTGACACCAGAGACAATTTCCCCGAGGGTACGAATAGAGCAAGGGGCTATTAACATCCCAAGGTTTTGAAACGAACCGCTGGCGATCGATGCCCCAACATTCTTGATGGGATACCAATGATCAGCGAGCTTGCGAATGTCCTCGACCGAGCAGTCCATCTCATGATGGACGGTCAGCTCTGCTGACCGGGACATCACCAAATGGGTCTCATAATCGAGAGGCGCCAAAAGCTCCAGCGCCCTGACACCGAATTGCACGCCCGAGGCGCCACTGATTCCAATAATTATTCGTCCCACACTGCTAGTGTAACGCCTCAGAACTGCAATCGGACACAAAGATGGAGGCGTTGTCCGAATTACTGTCTGAAAGGTGGGTGCATCTTGGGGGTTGAGATGGAGGTGTTCAGGAAGCCATTGCCTTCATTTGTTCAAGCATAACCATCATTTTCTGATGTACCTTGTTCACCGCCTTGAGAGGGCGAATCATGACTTTGAATTCGATGATCTGACCTCCCTCACAGGTGATCATGTCGACACCGTTAATCGCGATATCGTCCATCATGCATTCGAATTCGAGTATGCCAGTATTACCCTGGATTACTTCTCGCACATACCGGAAGTCGGTATTGAATACCTGATGGGCGGCCGATAAATAGGCAAAGGATATCTCCCTGCCGCGCTGAGGAGTGTGCACGACCGGAGACCAAAAAACACAGTCCTCGTGCAACAGCTCCCAGAGCCCATCGGTAGTGCCCTGAGCCATCACGGTGTGCCACCGGTCAAAGGCAGAAATAGATCCATCCATGCCCACAGAGTAACAGAGTTGGCGGGGACAGGTGGGTGAATGTTAGCCTTTGGGATGATTTGATCGAATCGATGGAGACAGGCCCTTTGCTGACCGAGTTCTTACCCGCTGCTTTCACCATGGGAATTGGCATCGCCGGACTCGTCATTTTCAAAGTTCTGGCGGACCGACGTGACAATGGTGACAGTCGGCTCCCGGTTTTCCAGCTTTTGCTCTGGGCGGGGGGGCTGGTTGTTCTCATCGCCGTTATCGTTGCCCTGCCTCTTGAAAACAGTACCCGAGGGCAAATATTGAGCCTGGTTGGGGTGGTGCTTACAGCCATTATTGCACTTTCATCCACAACCTTCGTCGCTAATGCCATGGCCGGCATCATGTTACATGCGACCAAACCCTTTCGGCCCGGAGACTTTATTCTGGTCAACGGCGTATTTGGTCAAGTAGCCAGAGTCGCATTGGTGAGCACGCGTATTCAGACAGAAACGAGAGATTTCACCAATCTCCCCAACCTGCTGTTAGTCACCCACCCGGTAACCATTCAGCATAGGGAGGGCACGATTATTCAGGCTGAAGTTTCTCTCGGGTACGACATTCACCACAGAGATGCGGAGCACTGCCTTCTGGCTGCCGCCCTGAAAGCCGGATTTACAGATCCCTATGTCCTCGTGTTGGATCTTCTGGATCACGCCGTCAATTATCGGGTTGCTGGATTTCTGAGCGACGTCAAAAACCCGCTAAGTGCCAGAAGCGCTTTACGACGCCATATGCTGGACGAACTGCATCTCGCTAATGTGGAAATCACCTCGCCCTCGGTAGTCGCGCAGCGGCAGCAACCGGCGGACACTCGCACCTTGCCAGAGGCGGTCTCAGTGGCTAGTACGCATACATCGGGTAAAGCGCCCGAGGAACGTATCTTTGATAGCGCCAATGCCGCGGCCAATCAAGAACAGCTGCGGCAGGAAATAAAGAACACAAAAGAGGCCATATCGGACGCCAACAACAATCTCAAGAAGCTAGATGAATCGGATCGGGAAGCAGCGGAGCGGTCACTCCGAGGTTTGGAACAAAAATTACGCTGGCTTGAGGCGGCTCAGCAGGCCGGTGTATCAGATTAGAACTACAGGCCAGTAGTTGACTCAAATTCCCGCAGGACCGCTTGCCGCTGCTCATACGCGGCCTGACCGCGCTTTTTTTCCGCAGCGCCGAGCCTCTGCTGTAACCGCCGGCTCCGATAATACCTAACAAGACTCTCGAAACGGCTCGACTGATACTCCCCGGCGAGCAAGGAATCAATCAGAGCAATGTCTATACCAAGACGATAAGCAATACGGCTGGGGCGTATTCGATAGGCGTGAAACTCGGCAACCAGCTCGATTTGCCGCTGGACGGGCAGATCACAGGGTCGGCTGTAACCATACGGAGGGCAGGGTGTTCGAGTGTCAACGCTCATATCGCTCTTATAACAAGCTTTCACAAAAGTCCCAATAGGAAACCGACATGCCTGATGCGATAATAAGAGCGCACGCTATTTCATAGAACTGCTGATAAACAAAAATTTCTGCAAGCACTTCCTGCATAACTTTAAGGGACGTAACTTTGCTTCTGGCCGCTAAAATTCATCGCCGCACCAAAATCGTTGCCACCATTGGTCCTGGGTGTGACAACGAGGATATGTTGGGCCGACTCATTGCAGCAGGTGTGGATGTTTTTCGTCTTAACTTTAGCCACGGATCTGTAAGCAACCACACACAGGTGGCGGAGCGTATCCGGCGCCAATCCAGACATGCGGGTCGTTATGTGGGCATTCTCGCGGACCTGCAGGGACCCAAGATCAGGATCGGCGGGTTTGAGGCTGGGGCCGTACAGCTCACTGCGGGTGATCCTTTTTGCCTGGATATTACGCTAGAGGGTGAAAAGGGTGACAGTCGTCGGGTTGGTGTCGAATACCAATCTCTTCCCGAACAAGTCGCGGTCGACGACATCCTGTTACTGGACGATGGCAAACTTAGACTTCGTGTCGATGATGTCACCGATACCGCTGTCGACTGTACCGTGCTGATTGGCGGAAAACTATCCTCACGAAAAGGCGTCAATAAATTGGGGGGTGGTCTCGCCGCGCCCGCGTTGACCGAGAAAGACCGCGAAGATATTGCGGGTATGGGGGAAATCGCACCGGATTTCGTCGCCGTCTCGTTTGTCTCTAGCCATCGGGATATCGATCTGGCCAGACAGCTTCTTAAAGACGTGCAGGTTGAGCCTGCCATCATCGCTAAAATAGAAAGGGCTGAAGTCGTTGCCGATGGCGAGCTGTTGGATTCCATCATTCTCGCCTCAGACGGCATCATGGTGGCCAGAGGAGATCTCGGGGTGGAAGTGGGTGATGCACAACTCATCGGCATCCAGAAAGATCTTATTTCCCGCACCCGGAAGCTGGACAGGCTAGTGATTACAGCCACCCAGATGATGGAATCGATGATCAACAACAGCATGCCCACCCGTGCAGAGGTATTTGACGTTGCCAATGCAGTCCTCGATGGCACAGATGCGGTTATGCTCTCTGCAGAGACCGCGGTAGGACAGTATCCCGCTGAGGTGGTGACCGCTATGGCCGATGCGGCAATTGGTGCAGAGCGCCACCCTGTGGCACGCACCTCCCGATATCGGTTGGACAGGGAATTCTCAAGCGCCCAGGAGACGGTGGCACTGTCCGCGATGTATGGCGCCAATCATTTCCCCGGGGTGTGCGGCTTGGCCGCGCTGACCGAACATGGCAATACCCCCACGATGATGTCCAGATTGTCATCTGGACTGCCCATTTTCGGGCTGAGTCGTCAGCATCGAACCCTACAGCGGCTCTCTCTCTGCCGTGGCGTTATACCTCTCTACTTTGACGTTACTGCGTTCCAACCCGAAGACCTTGACGCACGCATACTCGAGTTCCTGCTTGATGGTGGCTATCTCAACCGGGGAGACTTTCTCCTGTTAACGATGGGAAGCACGGCGGGGGAAGCAGGGAAGACTAACCAAATGAAAATCCTGACCGTTGAGTAACTGACGGGCAGTCAGTGGCTCGGGGCCAGCGAAAATAATTTGAGTTTGGGGGTGGGTGTAGTTGCCATTAGAGTGCTACACTCGCTAGAGCCAGCGGTATTACGGCAACGCTTTTTGTAGCGCTCGCAGTCTTCGGTCTACGGTTTTGTTCCAATCAGCGTGTAAGGGCCCTTCACGACAGCTTTGTCGAACGGAGGGTATTTTTTGAGTAGAAAAGGTAAGTGCAATGTCCCAAGTTACAGGCACCGTAAAGTGGTTTAACGAGACCAAGGGTTACGGATTCATCGAACAGGAAGGCGGTCCCGACGTATTCGTCCACTTC
>Ga0181574_10001006_pt1 | contig 26447 bp, 13 predicted proteins | sample 101ome_24_FD_145600 | JGI IMG/M metagenome (GOLD analysis project Ga0181574, IMG submission 145600) | Coastal salt marsh microbial communities from the Groves Creek Marsh, Skidaway Island, Georgia - 101410AT metaG (spades assembly) | ecosystem: Environmental > Aquatic > Marine > Intertidal zone... | reverse complement strand
CCGCCCAGGCCAACCTCCCCGTCGGCTCCGGCATCAAGAATGCCCAAGCCCTCCTCCGCAACGCCCTCCCCATTGACGACGCCAAGGGCGGCCCCGCCATCCGTGAAATCCAGCGCAGCCTCGAGGCCGTCTCCGAGGCTCTCCGCATCCCGGGCAAGAAGTCGCTTGGCCCTGTGGCCAAGGACGTCAAGCGTGCTTCCACGGTGCTCGACAAGAAAGCAGGCGACATCGCTGCAAGTTTCGCGCCCGACAAGAAGGAGGCCGGCCTCGCCGCCATCGAGGGCTTGAAGAGCGCGTTGGTCGACTTCCGGAAGGTGGTAGAGGCCGATGACAAGCAGGCAGTGCCCGACGCCGAGCGTGCCGCACTGTCGTACGTCTCCACAATCGAGGAGTCGATGATGAAGGGCATGGCGTTCGACGTGCCCACCGAGTACCAGAACGGACCTCTCCTGCTAGGCCGCGCTGAGCTCGAGATGGACATCAAGCTCAAGGCTGTGGCCTCCAACGGCGTAACGGGAGGCACCTTCCGCATCGTCCTCGATGGCTACAACGCCCCGGTCTCTGCTGGCAACTTTGCCGACCTTGTCCTGCGCAAGTTTTACGACGGCGTGCCCATTCAGCGCGCTGACGGTTTTGTCGTCCAGTTCGGGAACCCCTCCGGCACCAAGGCCGAGGGATTCGTGCCCGAGGGGTCTGAGGAGGTCAGGAGGATCCCGTTCGAGTATCGCATCGCCACCGACAAGGCCCCCGTCTACAGCCTCACGTGCGAAGACCTCGCGCGGTGCAATGACGCCCCGGCGCTCCCCTTCAACGCCTTTGGCACCCTCGCGGTGGCCAGGGCCGAGTTTGAGGTCGACTCGGGATCTTCTCAGATGTTTTTTCTGCTGAAGGAATCCGAACTGACTCCCACCGGAAGCAACCTCCTCGATGGTCGTTACGCCGTCTTTGGCTACATCACGGAAGGAGCCGACCTCCTCAATGACATGCGGGTCAACGACCAGATCACGGGGGTGCGGGTGGTGTCGGGGGGGGAGAATCTGAAAAACTCGGTGCTGTGAGCGAGTGGGAGAGGGCGAAAGGTTTAGGGGACTCATCCTGCGTCGACCTCACGCACGCGGGTCACGCCAGCGGTAGCGAGGCCCAGAGCCGGTGGGGCACGACAGGGACGAGCGGCCAGGGCGCCTGTCGTCTCCTTGGCCGTCGTTCCACCTCGTGGCCCGACGCGGCGGCCGGTCCCCGGACCAGGGCCTGACCGCCCCGCCGGGAGTCCACGCGCGCGCCCAGTCGTCGTGGTAGCGGCAGAAAGGATGACACGCAGCTGCGTCCCCCCAGGCGTCGTCGCCACTGAGGCGAAGAGGAGGCGGCCTCTTGCTCGTCCTCCTCCCCACCCCCCCCCTGCCCCATCCCATCCCCATCACGGCCGCCGCCAGCCGGCGGAGCGGCCCGGCCACCCATGTCGAGGCATCGCGTCGCTGTCGGAGCTCTGGCAGTGCCGCAGCAAAGTAGGCAGAAAGGTCATCCCGAGCCCGGGCACCGCCCACGGCGCTGCCGAAGGCGGCGCCGCCAGGAGGGGGCGGGTGCCGGCCAGGTGCCCGGGCCAGCCAGTCCTCTAGGGCGTCCATCGCTACGGCGGCCGCGTTTCCTTCCTCGTCCGACCAGGGCTCCGAGGTCGATGTCTCTTTCTCCGGGTCGTCATCGCTTTCCCACCTCGCGGGCGACCGGTGTCGTCGCTTGTCTCGTGTCGAGAATGGAGACAACCGCCGTGACGGGCCCGGCGCCCGGGCGAGCCCCGCCGCGGCTCCCGCGGCGTCACCCAGCAGCGCCCGTGCTAGGGCGCGCTCTCCCGGCTCGCGTGCGAGCGCCTCGGCTGCGATAGCTGGGTCGGGGGACCGCGTTCGCACCGCCTCCAGCAGCAGCGCATCGACCGCCCTTCGGCGGAGGGCAGGCGTGGCCCAGGGCGCGTCAAGCGCGGCGTCCGCCCCTCGGCGCCTCCCCGGCGATGCCTCCCACCGCCGCGCTACCGCCGCCATCTCGGCCTGGGAGAGGAGAGCGGTGGCCTCCTCCGCGTAGCTTGCCGTCAGGGCAGGCGCCAGGCCCGACGCAGCGGCCTCGCGTGCGGCGCGGCCGGTGGTCAGGAGGGCGGCCAGGGCGCGGACGGCCTCAGCTCGCCGGCTGGCGGCAGCTTTGCAGCGCTCGGCGTCGGCGCCGCGGGGCGGATGCGGGGCGAGGAGCTCGATGAGGACGGCAGCAGGAAGGAGGGCGGCGAGGTCGGCCTCGACAGCCTCGGCAAGGGACCGGCGGGCGGCCTCGGCGCCTGGGCCGCCCTCATCCAGCGCCTGAAGCGCACGTTCAAGGAGCCGACCCGCGGTCGCCACCCCCTCGGCCGCGTTCCTCCGGCCCACTGTCTCCCGCTGCGCGTCGACGGCGAGGCGCCGCAGGGCGAGGGCCAGCACCAAAGACAGGTCGGACCGGCGGTTGACGACCTCACGCCCGACGAGGGCTGCAGCTGCTGCATCCGCGACCGCTACGTCCTCGCCCCGCATCAGCAGCACAACGAGGGCCGCTGGGAGGTCATCCCACCCGACGACTCGCACGCGCGGGCCGGGGTCGCCTCGCCGGCGCTCCAGCCCGTCGCGCGCGATGTCGACAAGGCGCCAGACGTCGTCCTGTGTGGCGCGTGACAGGCCGGGAGGGAGGGGGCGGTCTCGCGTACGGCGGTAGGCGCCCTCGACATCGGCTCCGGCGTAGGAGAATCGACCGCCGAGGCCCACCTGCAGACATCGACGGGGTGGGGGGATGAGGGGCGGGGTGGTGCGAGGGCTGCGAGGGTCACCATTGTCGGCCTCGATGACAAACTCGCCACCTTTGCGTCGTCCAAGTTCAGTGGTGTGCCACCGAGAGAGCGAAATCCTCCTCCGCCGTAGCATGCGATCCTAAATACTCTCTTCGACACGCTCGGGGCTCTCTGGGAGGGTAATGAGCGGCCGGCATTCATGGACATGGCCGCAGCGGGCCAGGTGAGGCGCTTCATCCTCCACCGCAACACGTTGCCGTCACCCCCGCCGTCAACCCGACGGGGCTTTGGAGACGGAGCTGATCGGTCACATAACACCCGCCAGAGGCGTCTCGAAGTCCCCTCATGCCCCAGCCTCCGAGTTTTCTCCGCCGCCCGATCGAAACGGGGCCAGATCCGCGCGGGCAGAGAGTGATGAGTCGCATGGGAAGCCGCTACGGTGGAAGGCGAGTAGTCTGGTCTTGCCGAACGCTGTGCCGACAACGCGCCGCGACGAACGAGGGACGAATGGCGCGCCGGACCCGACCGGCTCCTGACGGCCGTAGCGCCCTCTGACCTGCAGCAGCTCGGTGGTACACTTCACGCGCCCGGTAATGCGCCTCACCGCTGCGCCGCGTATCTCGCTGCGGCGTCCCTGCCATGCGCTGACCCCGCCGACACCCGTCCTGCCCGCAGCCGCGCCCCTCCCAGCGTGGGCCCGAGCGCCGCCTCGGCCCTCGGCAGTCGGTACAGCAACGTCCGCGCCACCGTCGACAGTGGCCGCTCCGTCACGCGCGTCCAGCGCGACTGGGAGGACGCGAGCGCCTACAGTCGCCGCAAGCCTGACGAGCCCTTCTCGCGCATCTCTGCTCGGGTACTCGGGCAATGCCTCGATGCTCGCTCCGACCCCCCCCCCGGCCCCGACGCCGACCCTCGCGACCGCCTTCCCGAGTGCCTCGTCCTCGACGTCCGGTCCGACCCCACCGCCCACGCCCTGGGCCGGGTCGAGGGCTCGGTGCCTTACCCTGTCCAGGCCCTCCTCCACCCGGTGCGGCCTTTCTCCGCCCTCCTCCTCTCGTTCAAGAACCTCGCTCCGCACCGCGTCGTGGTGGTTGCCTGCGACGACGAGCGGGAGAGCGCCCGGGCTGCTCGTCTCCTGCACGAGAAGGGCTTTGACAACGCTTACCTCCTGACAGGAGGGATGGCTCGCCTGGCCGATGTGTGCCCTCACCACTTTACGGGTCACCTGCCTGCGGCGCCGCTCGGGGGCGACGAATGGGGCGGTGGCAGTTCTCGCCCCTACCCGGGGGGCTATCCGGGCCGGACCGGCGGCGGGTCGCGCGTTGGGGGGAGCTCGCGGGCTGGGGGGTCGCGGGCAGGAGGGGGGCGCGGCGGGCTCGCGCCGAGGACGCTGCCCCGCGAGCCCACGGGCAAGGTGGGGGAGCGGCCCTCGAGTGGGGGTGACGTCGACGTCGTGCGAGCCGAGGGCGGCCTGCTGGCAGGCCACTTGGCCCCCGTCGGGGGATGGCGCCGCGGCGGTGGGGACGGCGACGTCACAGCGCCGTCCCCCCGTCGCGGCCCCCTTGCCCTCGAGCCCCGCCGTGACGCCCGCCTTGACGCCCGGCCCGATGGCCGGCCCGATGCGCCAGGGAGCGACTTCGCGTGGGAACCTGGCCCCGCGGGACACCAGACGGAGAAGATGACGGCCTACGCCCCCCTGGGGTCAAGGCGAGACCGGTGGGCCATGGCCGGTGGGCCGGGCGCCCCCCGGGACGGCCCTGCGCCGCTTCGGCCTCCCTTGGGAGGTGGCCCCGCCCCGAACCCGTGGGATCCGGCAGGGCGGCCGTCGTCGTCGGGGACGGTGGGTGGGGGCGAGGGTGGAGGCGGTTGGCGGCCCGAGGCGGCGGCGGAGGAGCTGGCGGCGCGGGCGCGGGCGCGGCCGCGCCTGGAGGCCGAGGCGGGCTACCACCGGGCTCCGCCTTCTCCAGGGGGCGGTCACGACCACGGCGTCCCCGACGCAGCCCTCTCAGGTCCCGGGGCGCCGCCCTCGCCGGCGGCAGTCCGGCGGGAGCTGGCCCAGCGCCAGGGCGGAGGCGGACGCGGGGGGGGCAGCGGCTACGGTGGCCACCCCTACTCGGGAGGGGGGTACGGTCCTGGGGGCGTCCCGGGGTCGGCCGCACCTGGCTCGCGCGTCGGCGCCGGCTCGCGAGCGGGCTCCCGCGGTGGGGCGTCCCGCGGTGGCGGTGGACCCGGCGGGTCTCCCCGCGGTTACTCGACCTACGGCCGCCCCCGCGAGTCGGAGCGGGCCGCCGGCGATCCCGTGCCCCTCTTGCCGCCGGCCGAGCGCGCCGCGCGCGTCCGCGAGGCTGAGTCTCGCATGGCCGATTCGGTCCTGTCCCAGTCGACGGCGGCCCTCAGGACGGGCGCCATGCGTGGGACAAGGGCGGCCCTTCTGTACAAGCAACAGCTGGAGGCGTTGAAGCGAGCTGCTGGTGTTCGCGATGGGCGCCGGTGGCAGCCGACGGGGGACCGGACGGGGGGCGGGGGGTATTAGGTGTTGGTCTCACAGGTCCCGCTGAATGAGGGAGGGCCCCGTTCATCCAACGTCACCCCCTGATCACCGTCCCGTCGTCTCCCACGAACGTGATTGAGGCGCTGTTGACACAGTGCCGCACATTCTTGCTCGTCATGCCCTCTCCCTCGAAGACGTGTCCGAGGTGGCTGTCGCACCTGGCACAGGTTATCTCGACGCGCCGCATTCCGAGGCTGTTGTCGACGTGGCGCTGTACGGCCCCCTTCACCTCGTCGTCGAAGGCGGGCCACCCGCAGGAAGCCTGGAATTTGTGGTCGGCGAGATAAAGGGGCGTCCCACAGCCCTTGCAGCAGTATTCGCCATTTCCCTGGTGCTTTTCGAGCCTGCCGGTGCCCGCCCTCTCGGTGCCCTTGCCACGCAGAATATGGAATTCGGCGGCAGTCAGACGCCTGCGCCACTCCTCTTGGGAAACGGGGAGGGGGGCCTTCGGGTCTGGGGGAGGACTGTCGCTGGGCATGCTGGTACTGATCGTCGACTCTGCGGGAGGAAAGACACGGAACGGTCGCCTGGAGAAGTCGTGGGGAGAGCTATGGTTTGGTCGCACCCGGGTTGAGGTAGAGTTGGCGGATGGAGGGTGTCGGGATCTACTCACGTGCTCCACGCAGAATCGGGACTGGGAGTGCGTCGAACTTCGCGGCGTTCACTGGGAGTGCGTCGAACTTCGCGGCGTTTCGCGAGGTAGGTCGTCCTTCATGTCGCCCCGCTGTTCGCCGCGCCCTCATCTCGTGCGCTCAGAGGGCTCGTGGAGCGCCAACCCTTATTTATTGTTCTCAGACCCACGTCGGTCCTCGTCCTTCCGTCCTCGTCGGTCCTCCGTTTCGCGACACTTAAGCCACCGACGGCCCCTGCGTCGACGCCGATGGATGTGGCGGCCGCAGAGGCTGCCCGCGACGAGGCCACAGCGCTCATCTATCTCTACGACTCAGATCGAGTGCGGGTGCTCGAGACGCCGGGCGAAGGAGAGATGGTGGCTGTCGAGGTCGACCTGGCGAGTGACCCCGGCTGGGCCGCTGCGCCTCCGTCCAAGGGCCTCTCTGGCCTCGCCTTGGCCTGTCTTATCCCCCGCGACCCCCGTCGTCGCAGCTACCCGAGGGTCTCGGCAGAGCCGAAGCGTGGGTTGGCGCCACCGTGCGTCTCTCGTGTCCTGACGGCTATCCCGAGACGGCAGCCAGGAGCGCCGTGAGGACGACGCGCAACCTTGACGACGCTGGTGCTGCAGGCCTCGCCGAGGCGGTGACCACCGCACTGTTGGCTGAGGCCGAGGTCGGATGCCCGTCCCTTGCCGCTGGAGCGGGTGCGGGGGAGGCCTTCCTTGCCGATCTCAATAGGCCGGGGTCTTGCGTGGCGTGCTGGGCGGACGACTGGACGGACGAGGCGGTCGGCGTGGAGATGTTGATGTCGCTGGGGGCTGCCCCACCCGCGCTTCCCGCCCCAGCACCCGCCCTCGCCGCGCTGCCCGTAGGTCGGTCCCGTGCGCCGACGCGCCTGCCCTGCTGCGGGGCCGTGCTCCATCTCGCGTGCCTCTCCCGCACTTGGGATGCTTGGGCGCCCCTGACCGTGATACCACCACCGCCGCCGCCGGACCGGCGCCCCGAGGACGAGCGCGGCCACTACATGGCGACCCCCAGCGAGGAGGAGGAGGAGCGCGTCATCGAGGGGTGGGCCGCAGCTCATCCTCCCATCGTCGGGCCGCCCGCGGTCGCCGAGACAGGCATGCCGCTGTCAGCTGCCGCTGAGGGAGGCCGCGGGGAGGCTGCCGCGACAGACCCTTTGACGGCCGCCTTGTCGAGTCTCCCGGCGCCTTGCCCTGCCTGTCGCGCTCCACTTGCCTTGCTGCGAGCCGAAGCGGGTGCTGCGGCTACGCTGCCCGACGTCATTGCCGCGGCTGTTCTGGCACGATGCGCTGCGCTTGCCCTTGGTCGATCGACGGAAGCGTCGCATGCTCCTGCGCTGAGTGACGACGGCGACGCAGCAGAGGAGGCCGTCTTGGACGAGGGCGATGCGGCTGCCGCAATCGAATGGGGCGCACGGTGTCGCGAGCTTGCCGAGAAGCAGCGTGCTGCGGCAGAGGCTGAGCGCAAGGCCGACTGGGCACATCGCGAGGCAGAGGTGTCCGAGCCGCCCGTGGGGTCGTCCCCAACGGTGTCTGTCGAGACGGCTGCCGCGAGCTGGGGAGGCCGACGACGCGGTGGAAGACGGAGTCGGGGGCGCGGGGGAGTCGGTGGTGGAGCAGAGAAGGGGTAGCAACATTCACATTCAAATCTACTTTCGCCATTGCTGATTTGTCTCCCCTCGACCACCAACTATCGGTCAATCCTGTGCGTCCGCGTCTTGCGAGTCAGCTCAAACAATACACCCGGCACGCGATAGATGGTCACCAGCGTCCAGAAGAGCTCCTCCTCGAGCTCGAGGTCGCCCTCGGCACGGGCGATGTAGATGTCATCGATGAGGGCTCGGAGGCGACTGGGGTCGGGAATTTGTTCGTAGGGAATCTTGAGCTTCATGTTGGTGACGGCGACGCGGACAAACTTGCCCACTGCCCATACGATGCCGAGGTAGAGACCCGAGATGCTGAGGGAGGCGACGTCGATGAGAGGAGCTCGAGCGTCCGAGTCGGCGATGTCATCGAGAAGAACGACGATCTGGGGGCCGGTGACGTCGCCGGAGGTTGGGTCGGCGGAACAGGCACCTGGGAGGTCCGAGGACGACGCCGAGGCAGGGTCATCGAAGGAGAGGGTCGACGAGGCGCGCGTGGCGCCAAAACCGCATCGCATCTTCCACCAGCGCGGGCCCAGCGGGTCGTAGATGACGGCTGTCGGCGCAGCATCTGGATCAACAAGGAAGGGATTCACCAGAGAATTCCTCTCAAGGGCGGGGTCTGGGATGATGGTCCCCTCAAGCATGAGGTCGCAAAAGACGCGCTGGGCCGTGGGCTCGGCGCTGTCATCGACCAAGCCCACCACGTCTTTGCCGTCTCGGGCGATGATCTCGTCCCGGCGAGAGTTGGCCGGGTCAGTGCGCACGGCCGGGGTGACGACACACTCTTGGTCCTCGTAAATGCCACCTGTCACGTTCCAGACGAGGGGCCAGAGCCCCGCTTCCGCACCGCCAGCGGAGGCAGCGGGCTCGAGGGGCACCCGAAAAGGCGGATCGCCTGGGCCGGGCGCCGGGGCAGTGATTGCCGTGCGGATGAGCTCGGTCGTGGCGGGCGAGAGCAGCGTTGAACCGCTGGCACGGCACTCACCTGCGCGGCGCCTCGTGCCCCCAACGGCACGGCTGAGGTCAATGTCGTACGTGACAGCCACGCTCGACCCGTCAGTGGCGAGGATGCCGTCGAGGGCCGCCTCAACGGGAGGCGTCACGTCCCAGGGCAGGACGGAGGTGGGAGATGCGCAGACGAGGCGCACGCCGTCAGCACCGTACTGGTCGACAAGCTTCTTGCCCTCAGACGTCGCGCCCTCGGCGCTGCCCTCCCACACGGTCGAGGTCCACGACCCGCCCCACTGGAACAGGGGAACGAGGAAGGCCGCGGTGGCCGCCGACGAAATCGCCAAGTCAGTGCTCGAGACAGGAAGCTGGGCCGAGAGCGCGACAGTGGCGCCATCGAGGCGCACCGTCGGTGTCGCGACGACTGGATTAGACGATGCAAAAAGCACGAGGGGCGCCCAGACCAGGGCACAGAGGCACAGGAACAGAAGGACACCCTGGAGGACCTTGCGCCAGCTCGGTTCTTTCCGACCGAGGTACCGAAAGTGCCGAATGTTGCGGTCAAATGTAGCCAAGAAGAGGGACGCGTGGATATCCTCGACCAAGAGCCAGTCGACAAAACGCAGCGTCGTCAGCGTCGACGCCCAGTCGAGCAGGTGGCGCAGCTCGAAGACAAAGGGAATGGACGTCGTGATGGCAAAGATCCACCAACCGATGATGTTGGGAAACTGCAGGTAGAGCTGACTGTAGCGACCAATGCCATTGCTGTAGGAAGACCCTTCGGGATAGCCCGACTTGAGCTGCAGCGCGCCAAAGACAAGGGCAGCTCCCCTGACCAGCAAGAATATTCGGAGGATCGTCCGCCCGCCCGTCTTGAGCTCGAGCCACCAGAAGGTGTGGGTCACGCCCGTCAGGAACAAGGCGACTTGCGTGAAGTGGAGCAGGAACTTGCCCCGCATACTACCCATGATGTAGCACATCCGATCCACAACCATCAGGAAGAACTCGAGGAGAAGAACAAGCAAATAGGCAACCGGGACGGCAGCGCCACTCGCAGGCTCAGGGAACACCGCACCCCAAGCTCCAGCCGTGAGTACAAATGAGAGGAAATCTAGCCCAACGGTGACGGGGTAAAAATCTTTCCGGGCTCGGTCGTGGGCCTCGACATGGATGATCTGAGCGCCATCGAGGCCGGGGGTGGGGTCCTCGTCGGCTCGGTTGGCGCTGCTGGGTGAGCCATCGCCGCCGGGCGTTGTGCTGAGGGGCGGAGGGCGAGCAGGGCTGGCAGCCGTGGAGTCGTCCTTCTCGGCTCCGAGAGACCCAGAGGCAGCGCCCGGGACAACTCCCGGGAAATCGGGGGTATTGACCGACGTCGACGCGAGGGCCGATGTGCCGGAAAATCCCCCAAATCCGGCGGCACCGGCAGGGAGCGGTGGCGTCCTCTGCCGTGGCAGAGGCGATGGGGCCGCCTGGGCCGCCGCTAGGATAGGACCGCCCGCAAAGCGAGCACCAAAGCCTGACCGAGCGCGCTCGCGGCGTGAGGTTCCCGGTCGGGGGGGGCGCGCAAGCTGGAATTCGCGCTCGGACCCACGATGCAGGGACACCGGCGCGTCGGTCACATCGCCCACGGGGTTGCCGTCGTCGTGCGACTCGGCATCGACGCTCGCGTCCTCCTTGGAGACCGCAGCGCCCCGTTCGGGCCACCCGCCACCCTCTGTTCTGCGACAGCTAGATCCGCCACCGCCGTCGCCGCCACCACCTGTCCGCTGCGGCGGGAGCGGAGCCACCAACGGCGCCATGGGCTGCAGGGAACTGAGCACCGCCCGGCGCACTGCCGAGGCGCGGAATGCCATGACATCATCGTCGCCAGCCAGGCGGGCAGCGAGGAACTTCCACACCGGAGCGGCGCGGGACCGCTTGTCGCCCATGCCCCAGCCAGGCGGGCCAGCTTTGGGCACTTCGATCGCGAGGCCCCCGAGGATGCCGAGCGTGTCCTCGAGCCATGCTGGGTAGGGCTCCGGAAGACCAAGGGACGCGGCCCGGGCGTTGCCCGCCCGCCACCGCTCGATCAGGACCTCGCTGTAGCGTGCTGCAATGGCGAGGGCGCCGACGAGGTCACGGGCTGGGAAGCGGGACCGGGGCAGAACCTCGCTGTTGCCGCCCACAGAGCGCGAAGCGCCGAGGCCGAGGCCTGGGATCATTTCTAGTGTTACCGACAAAAGTGGTGATGGGCGAACTGACCTTTCGACCCTCCGCGACATGGGCATTGACTTGCGCTCGCGGGCAGACACCACGGCCGCGACATCGGACCGGGTGGTGCCAGCGGCGTTCTCGGTCGCAGCCGACGCAACGAGATGCTCGACCCTGTACACCTGGACTGCCGTCGGCCCCGAAGCGTGAAGGGCGGGGTCCCCGCTCTCGATCGGCAACGAAGGCATCCACTGTTGCGTGGGAGACCAGCCATGCTCGCTCTCTTCGGTGCCGTCGTTAGATGTAGCCCGCACCCGAAGCTCGTCGACAAAGAGGGCGGGCGGACAGGCAGGGGCGAGCGCGGGAGCCGCTCTGTTGTCACCACCGTCGTCCTCCTCGTCGTCCTCGATCTTGTCATCCTGATCCTTGTCTCCGACAACCATCGTCTTGCGCCTCGACTGGATGAAGCGCCGGATCAAACCCTTGGAAGCACCCGCAAATTTGGAGGGCTGCTGGAGAAGGGTGGCCTCCCGTTTGTCGGCATCGTTCGCGCGTGTTGACTCCTTCGTGGGATGTTGCCACCGCCTTGGCGACGACGCCTGCTTCGACGGCGTCCGTCCAGTCCCGCCGTCCTGCGAGAATCGAATCGCGCGGCCCAGCGCCTCCTCCTCCTGCCGCTTCTCTTCGGCAGCCTCGGCGATCCCCTGGCCCTGGGCGTCGCGAACGGTGTCCATGACCGTCTGGAAAAATAGCTGGAGACGTGCCCGATAGGCCGCGACGGCCGCTCCCTTGGCGCGGACAACTTCAGCCGCGGCGTCGGCAGAGACGCGGGACGCCACGGCGGCAACTCGGGCGCTCTTGGCGGCAGCGGTGGAGGACCGGGCGAGCTCGGCGGCAGAGAACGCCTCGCTCGCTGCCGTCTTCTGATGGAGGGTGGGGAACGGAGTGATGACCAACCCACCAGGAGTGCCCCGAATGTGGCGCTTGGACTTCATCGTGCGCAACCGGCTCTTTTCGGCGTAGTCGGCCTCGAGTTCGGCGGCGGCAGCGTCCTTTTCCCGTGCCATAGCCTCCGCCTCAAGCCGCGCCGCTGTCTCCTCGGCCACTGACAGAGCACGTGTGGCCTGGTCCCATGCGTCCGCCAGGGTTGGCACGTCACCGTCCAGCGCATCAAGGGCAAGCACGAGGCGCACAAAATAGGGCGCCCGCTCAGACGTGGACGAAGCCTTGGCGAAGAAAGTGCGGACAGAGGTCGTGGACATGGAGAACAAGAGCGACAGACTGCGCCCAAACTGGAATTCGGGAATGGCATCGCGATCGCTGCGGCCCAGGGCCCTGTTGAGCGCGAGACGGATCTCGCGCTCAACGGGGCGCAATCCGTCGATGTTGGCCTCATACCCCTGGACAAAGGCGAGGCCGCCCGCAGCTGTAGGCACCGCTGCCAGCGAGTCTGATCCCCTCGCTGCAGGGGCACTCTTCTGGTCGTCCCGGAAGAGCGCCCCGCGCAACCCGCCGTCTGAAGTTTGCTTTCCAATGTCTCCCATGGCCTTGGGGGTACCCGCCTTTGCACCCCATGCCATTCCCGCTCCGTCAGCAGCCAGCTTCCCCGACGGCCTCCCCGCGAGGCCTCGGCTGCCCCGCGCCTTCGCTCTGAGGCTTGTCGTGTAGGCCAGCACTGCAAGATATGCCATGAACAGCGGTATTGCCCGGGCGGGCTCCTCTGCCAATCCGACGTACTGCAGATTGGCCGACAACGTGGTCCCCGCGTCCCCGAACCCGCCACATCCAGCGCTCGCCACCACCATGAGGACGTAGTCGACGATGATGAGCACCTCCAGGTACGCCTGGATGAGGTGCCAGTACGTCCTGGACTCGTCTTCGGCCACAAGTGCGTAAAGCAGCATTGATCCTGGCAGGACAGCAGCGAGTACGCTGACATCAACCGCGTAGACGAGGACGCCCATCGCGGCGTACGCGACGAGCTGCCGTGTCTCAGTGTCCCGGAAGAACTTGACAATGATGCGGCGCAACCAGCGGCCAAACCGGAGAAATGGGGCGGGGGGTTCGCCGATTTCAGATGTCCACATGAGGCGGCCGGTGGTGCCTGCTCGTGGGGCGACAAGAATCGTTGAGTTCCCTCGTCTATCATCGTCAGCCGTAGTGGTGCCACCCAGGCGGCCAGCCTGGCCGGGAGTCATCCCCCCGGCGGCCATCGCAACAGACGCTGAGCGACGGTGGTGACCTACCGCTTGCCGCATGCCAGTGCCTGGCGGCTGACCACCATGCAGGACTCCTATGTCGCCGCTCCAGGACCGTTGGTGGTGGGACCGATTCACGAGCCTCTCGGCGATGCCAACGGGGGTGTTGAGGCCGCCATCACGGGCCGGACCCGTGGCAGAGCCCAATGCGGAGTTGCGCGGCCCCGTGTCCCCGGCTGGCACGTGAAGCACGACATCCCAGCCGGGAACGAACTCGCGGTCGGCATTGCCGCGCCATCCAGCCAGCTTAGCGCGCTTGATGGCCTTCTCCATGGCCACAGGGCGGTGGACCCGGGTCGAGTTGGACCCCGCTGCCAGAACGGACACCGACCGGAGCCGCGAGCGCAAATTCATCACGGACGAGTGGCCGCTAAGTACCGCGCCCTTGGTCGCCCCGAAACTGACCCCGGGCCTGCCTCGCGTCGGGGTCATCGCGATCTCGGCGCCGGCTGCTCGCCCTTCGGCTGCCACTCTGTCCGACCCCATTCCCCCAGGCATGTGCGCTGTCGCGTCGTTAAGCTGCTGGTCCTCAAGCAGGGCGATGAGCTCCTGCAGGGCCTCCGGCCGTGGGTTCCCGGTGTAGGCGACCTGCATGACGGCTCTGCGAAGGCCCCGTACGCGGACGCGCCGCAGTGTTCGCCACCGCGACGTCGCCTCGAGCTGAGCCGAGTGGGCCGCCTTTTGTTGCTCCTTGCGCCGGACCAGGTTCACCGTCCTCAGAGACTCGAGGTCGTTCGAGAGTCGCGTGACGTTCGCAAACATTGATGTCTTCCTCACCAGGCTCAGCACATGCAGAGACACGAAGATGAGGATCTCGTTGGATCCCCACCGGCCGAGTGTCAGGGCTTCAGACGCCGACCGGACCTTGGAGACGCCCAGTACCGTGTGGGTTGAGCATGCTTCGCCCCACAGGCCCTTGAAGATGTCCCAGCTGATGTACTCCCAGGGGGCCTGCACTGCGAGGGTGATCAGGATGACGAGTATGTTGAGAGCCTGGAGGGCGCCTAGGGTCTCAAGCCTCCACCACCAGCGGACGCGCCGCGATGGTGCGTCGTCGCAGTTGACGTCGAGGTCTCGGGCCGGCATCACGATAGACTGCGAGACGGCAGAGTCCTCGGAAGCCCGCATGCGCAACCGTTTCGACTCGTTGACCGCGTCGAGACGAGAACGGCTGCTCATCCCGCGAGTTCCAAGGTTGCGCCTCGCAATGTCAATTGTCTGATCAAGCGGCGTTGTCCCGTCGCTCGTCGCTGACGCACCGTCGGCAGCCAGATTGTCGACCATCCTGAGCTTCTCGCGGTTGCGGAAGAGAGCCACTGCCATGAGGAGGTAGACCAGATGGATGACATCGCGACTCGCGGACGAGATGAAGACGATGAGAATGAGGGTTAGCTCGGGGGCGCTGATGACAAGGAAGTAACGCGCCCGGTCGAGGACGGTGAACCCCTTGTGCGCCTCGGACGACAGGCGAGACCAGATCATGCCCTCTTCTCCGCGTGCCATCCCGGACACGTGGTCCTGGATAAGGCGCGGGACAGAGTCGAGCGCCAGGAGGGGGTCGACGGCAGCGAGTTCGGCACCATCGCCGCGCTCGGGGCCCTCACCGCCCGCACGGGCAAGGTGGACGAGGCGACCCATTCGCGCCCCGTATTCCGCCACAAGGGCGAGGAACGACGCGAAGAGCAGGTAGAGGGTGCTCACCTCGATCCGACTGATCGAGAGCCACCGATGCAGCGCGACCATGACAGTGTCTCCATCGCGAGCCTCCTGCCACACGGCACGGTCGTCAAGGGCTCCCACAGGGAAGGGCACCGGCTCGCTGCTCCACGAGTCCGGAATTGGGTAGGCGTCGACGAGGGGCGCGTCAGGCCACCACGATACCAGCACCAAGAATTGCCACGTCACAAATAGGGCGAGGTTAATGGAAGAAACGTAGAAGACAATCGCCCGCGCCGACATGGTGGCAGCGGGCGCGCCCCCTGATCTCTCAGACCTGCCATCGGGCTCCACGCGCGGCGTGCGCAGCATGTAGACGACGAGGATGACCATCGGGAACGACAGCAGAGAAAACGAGCAGGTCGCGGCGACAAGGAGGAGAATGGCTGACGCCTGCAGGCCGCATCTCAGTGCAGCCGTCTCGGCGAGGTGCACAAGCGCGATGGGTGCGAAGAGGCGCTGAAGGTTGTAGCGGAGGGCCGCCTCGTCGGGGTCGGCCCTGCGGCGGTCTGTACGCTTGCCGCCGGCGCTGGCGGGGACATACGTCTCGCGCAGCGTCGGCCTTGCAGAAGCACGCTGCTCAGGCGGAGCACTGTCCATCTTGGGCTGGCTCTCGAAGATGCCGACGCTGCTGTCGTCACTGTGCGTCGCTACTGCACCACAATCGGCTGACGGTGGGGGCACCGCCCCAGGCTCCGTCGACCGGGCCTTCCGCATTGAACCCTTGGGCTGGAGGTTGGGTGGGGCTTCGCCAACGCCTGCCCGGACCTGGAGGTAGCGCTGCATGATGACGACGAACGGACGGAGCCGGAGCCGAAGCCGCGCCATTGGAGTAAGGCGAAGGGATCGGAGGCCGTTGAGGGTGTACGCACGGTCGAGGGCCCGCTCGAGCCGCTCGAGCCGCAGGGGCGCGGGTGGCCACGAGAGGGCACACACCGCGCCCGTCGCCAGGCCCGCCGCCTCGCACATCTGTGCGGGCATGTTGGCGAGCCAGCGGGTAGTGGCGAGCTCGAAGGCGGAGAAGGCGAGGAGCACCGCGCGCGAGCGCATCAGAGCTTCCATGTTTAGGTCCCCGTCCGACTGTACGGCAAGCTGCCAGACAGATGCAGTGGCGTTAGCCGGGAGCCCGAGCCACGAGAGCCAGTCGGCAACCTCAGTGGACATGGCATTCTGGATTTCAGGCAGCGGGAAAGTCCAGGCCGATAAAATCGACAGGACAGCATACACCCGGAGAGCGGGTAGTCCAATGCTGCTTAGGATGGCGCGGACGCGCACGCCGGCCTCAGGTCCCTTGTAGGTGGCGACCGATATCCAGAGGAGGGTCCCAGCACAGAGGATGAGAACGAGAAAGGCGCCGATGGCGCCCCGGTTGACCACAGCATCATGGAAGGCAAAAAAAACGACAATCAGGCGGGCGTTACGGATGAGCCAGCGACGGAAGGTCGCAAAGGTCCTACGATGCTTGTGCTCGAGCTCGGCTCCTGTTAGCTCACGCCGGTTGAGCGTGGCGATGTCAAGGCTGCGGGCACATGCGTCCTCGAGTCCGGCGCGGTAGCCCGCGCGGTAGAGCGAAATGAGCCACATGATGAGGGCGGGGCGCGCCAGATAAAGGCACAGGCGCCAGCCTTTGGCGTCGGGGTCAAGGCCAACCGTCTGGCGCAATTCGTTTTTGACATTTTCGTCAAGCTCGAATGAGTTACGTGTGACGAGGGTAAAGGTGAGAAGATATTGCGCTGTGAAGTCGACGAGTGACAGAATGGCCAGCGTGCGCACAAGGTTCCACCGCAGCCTGCCCTGGAAGGGCGTGTGGCGCGGGTTCGCGTCAACACGCTTGCCCAGCTGGGCCGCGACAGTTGCCCACACGAGGGGGGGCAGCAGCAGCAGGGCGCTTGTCATGACGAGATAGAGGAGACCCAACACGGCCCCCTGGGACATAAATGACACCACCATCAGATAGGCAGCCACAGCCACAACGTTGATGCCGTAGCCGACCGTGGCGCGGCCAGTGGCAGCGAGCAGCCACGCCTGGACGCGCGCCGTCCCGCCCTCACCTGTTCCTGGCTTGCTGTCGGCGCCGTCCTTCCTGCGCTCGATCGGCAACGATCCGTCCACATAGCCCGATGCCGCCGTCGCCGTTGCCTTAGCGACGGGATCGTCGGCGGCCTCAGTTGCAGCGCCAACGCCGGCATCGTCCAAGTCGCCGAGGTCGACGCCGCCGATGCAATCCTGGGCCGTACTTCGCCCAACGACCGACTCGGCCAGTGGCTCTGCACGGAGTGTGCGGTGACTGTCGCCGGGCGACGACAATGCGGCGGTCGCCGCTTTTTTGGCGTCCTCCTCTATCGATTGGCGCACGTTGAGCGAGTGCCAGGCGGCAAGCACCAGGATGACGAGCACGGCGCCCATGTCGGCCGCCACATGGGGATCCCATAGCCCCGCAAGCCGCAGCGCCTCCTCGCGCTTCCCCGCCCCCTCAACATAGACGCGGCCCACCTCATCAACGAGCGCGAGGGCTTCCTTCAGCACGTTGGTCGAGGGGTCCGACGGTCTCGGCGAGACGGACCGTCCCGGTGCCTGCGCACGTGCGGGGGTTGACCCGTACATGTGGCAAGTAACAGAGTCTTGCGCGAGTTCTTTGAACGGCCGAGGAGTGCCGTCCACTTCGAAGTAAACGGCGGGGTTGGAGAAAGGGCCGGTCGCCGGAAGCCACACGTAGTAGCCGTTGTTGGGCCCGCCGAGGCGGCCAAGGGGTGCACCTCGGTGCGTCACATCGGCCGGAGAGTCATAGATCCCGCAAAGTGTGGGTAACTTGAGCACAAACATGAGGACGAGGTGCACCGCTGCGTACGCCCTCAGCAGGACCGGGCGATCAAAGGTCGTCGAGTGGAAGACGGAAGCAAAGCTTCGGCGTTGCCCCCGCTTTTTCTTGCTTAACCGCGTTGGGGCGCGGCCGGCGCGGCAAAGGAGGTCAGGGTGGAGCTTGGGCGCAGGGTTGATGATGCCGCGCGATAGGTAGGTGACGACAGTGAAGACGTAAAACACATGAAGAGCGTCCTTGTGCGAGACCCCGACAGCAAAGAGAACGAGGGGCAGTGATAAGTAGACAAGGGCGCCCTCGATGGCGCGGACAAAGCGCTGCGTGGATGACAAAACGTCGTGCCACATCCGCACGGCTTCAGCGTCGGTGTCCTCAAGGAAGTGCCTGCCGAAGCGACGGCGCGGGCCGCGATCGTTTTGGAGGGCAGAGGACATCCGCACGTGGCGAGACGTAACAGGGTCGGCCGCTTCCTCCATCGATGACACCGGAGCCAGAGGCAGAGCCGGAGCCGCGAGATCCCACGTCGGGCCCACCCGCATCGATGTCGTCGCCTTTAAGACGCCACGGTGGCCTCCCGTGAGTGACGAGCCCGCGGAATTCTTGGGGATTTCGAGTTCGTGGCTGATCCGTATCGACGAACCCACCCGCGTCCAGTTGGGCGCCGCAACTCCGTCCCCAACGTGGCTGCCCCTCCTCTCATGGACGATGACGGAGCCCGCCGAGGCCACACTGTTGCCACCCTCGCTCGGCGACCTCTGACGCCCTGCCTTGTCCATCGTGGTGGACCGGCCCATCTCCCGGCCAAGCTCAGGGTAGGCGGAGCTTCCCGTGCGCCGGCTCCAGCTGCGTCCGCCCCCCATCGCGTCTCTCTGACTGTGGCTCGAAGTGGGCAGCGCAGTCCCGACGGCTGCGGGGGGCTCCCGACCACTCGGCCGCAGCGTGACGTTGCCGACTGCGGGGGGTGCTACGACGTCGCTTGGCATGGAGGCGACGTCGGAGGCCCGCTCTCCCTCAACACGGGCACGGTGACCCACGGCAGCGACAAGAAATACCTGCACAAACATGCCGAGCATGGCTAGCGCTGCCGGGGGGTTGTCGTCGAAACTGTAAATTCCGATACTGTTCAGCAAATCAAGCAGATCGAGGCTAGCGTCGGAAAGTTGGAGCAAGAAAAGGCCGCGCAGAGCCGTCGACACGTAGCATGCCAACGTCCAGACAGCAAGCCACGCATAAAACCAGGTCGCATGGCGGCGCAAAAAAGCGGCGCCAATTTTGGGCTCGGTGGCGAGGATAAAGACGCCCGTGAGGAGTTGAGGCAGGGCGAGGATGGAGGGCTGGAGTACGGCCGCGAGGCAGAGAGACGAGGCCGTGAGGTAGGGGCGGCCGCACACGGCGTCGATTGCGTTGGCGACCCAGCGTGCGTAGGCGTGGGGCGATCGTGTGACGATGACGCGGACGCCATGCTCAAACAGGCCGACGAGCATGCGGAGAAACTGACGGGCGCGGGCTTTCTCGCGACCCGCGCCCGCAGCACCTCCACGGGGGGAGCCGCTAAACAGTTGCGAGCCCTCGTGGTCGGAGGTGTCCCTCGACGACGCCATTCGATGAGACCGGGCTGTCTTGTCGCCATCTTTTTCCATCCCGTTGGGGGAGGGGTGGCGAGGGCGGCTGCGCGCCCTGGGCTCGCGGGCGTGGGACCCAGCGCCAGCGATGGAAGGCCGCGCCCCCTGGCCGCCGCCTCTGTCATCGCCCGGCGTGCGGTCAGGTGTGCCGTCCAGGAGGTGCGAGTGGGTCAAGGGCGACCGCATAGGAGGCACCCCCGCCCGCCGATGGCTCGGCGCCTCGCCCATCGTCATCCGGCCCGCTCGGTAGACGACCGAAGGACGGGGCGAGACCATGCCTGCCACAAGGTCGGGGCGCAAGACCTGGTCGGCGACAGCGAGGGCGTCGATGCGCGTCTGCCCGAGCACAAATGACGTGTCGGCCTCGCCATAGATGGCCCGGAGGGCAAAGCGGGTGGGTCGGCCCCACTCGACGGCCCGCGCCTCCATCCTGGCCTCGGCCTCGACGATTGTGGCCTCGAGTCGAAGGTGCGACCAGCGAACGCTGCGCCGACCCGAGGGTGACCTGGTGACATTAACATGACTCTTGGCGTCCTCGTCTGAGCCCATGGCGCGCTGTGCGCTGGCTTTGGCCCGGAGTCGCGCCTCGCTCCCAAGCGCCGAGAGCGACACGACAAGGCCGCAGAGCGCGATGACCTGGAGGACCCGCGGCACAAGGAGCTGACTGGGCACCGCACCCCGGAGGGTGTAGACCCCCAGCGTTGCCGCGACCGTCTCGGGCACAACGTCGCGGACATCGTCAATCTGCCACACGTACAGGGCGACGCCAACGAGGAGGGTGTATCCCGTCAAACAGACGAACGACCCAGGTCCGAGGCGGCCGTCACCGAGGGGCCGCGCCGTGAGTCCGCCACGCTTGCCCCCCGTGGCACTTGACGTGCGGGATGGAGCTGTCCACGCTCCTGTCCAGCCGCTCGACCACCGACCCGCGACAGAGTCAGCGCCGCGGCCCGCGCCGCGCCGAGCTGTAGGCCAAAAGAGCGCCGACCGGCGACCGCGGACCCAGACTCCCGCGCCAAGTAGGACAAGCACTGCGAAGGGCGTCGCCAACAACGACGGCCATGCAAGGCCCGCCACCAGGATCCAAAAGATGGCCTGGACTCGATACCCTCCGCCGCGCCGGTACACAAGTCGATTGAGCACCGCCGGCGTGGCGTTACCAGGCCCCGGCGGCCCCAGGATGCCCTCAGGCAAAAAGAGCATGTCGCACCCCGTGGCGCTCCGCAGCTCTTCGAGGCCGATGCGGCGATCAAGGTCAAGGTTGAGGAGGGGATGGTGGACCTCGGCGTGTTTGATGAGGCCCGAGATGCGTCGGGCCTCGCGCCATGCGGCGAAGATGAGGAGACCACCTGGCACAAATACGCGGCACCACGCGTCAGCTCCGCTAATGGGCAGGTAGGCAAATAGACGCAAGACGCGTTCTGCCCAGCTCGAAAGGCCGGCGGCGGCGTCAACGGGGAAGCCAAACGAGCGGGCGACCTCGAAGGCCCCAGCGAGGAGGAGGTCGACGGCGCTCAGCACCAGGGCCGCCACGGCTACATGCCTCATGCGGCCCACCTGGGGGTCGGGCGGGGTTGAGTGAAAGTGGTGTGGGACAGTGGGGGAGCAATGACCGTCCGACCCTCCACCCGCGTCATCGTCGTCATCCATCGTCGTCGTCTGCCCGCGGGAACCCGCCTGATTGAGGGTGGGCCGGTAGACGGTTGACACGGCAGCAAATATGGCGAGGAGAAGAAAGAAGGCAACGCCGACAACGCTGAAGCGCGTCAAAAGGCGCGCAGCGAGCGCCGCCGGAAAGAGGTGTCCTGACGGGTTCATGACCACCGCGACAGCCCGGCGGAGGCGGGCGACCTCGGCGCGCTGGTCGGCCCAGGCACCCGAGGTAGCGCCGGGGACGCTGCCCGTTGCATAGAGGGGGAGCCCGCCGAGGTTTTCGGCGCCTGACATGACGTTGCGATGAACCGTGCGCCATGGACGATACTCATTGTTCCTCTCGTCCGCCGAGGGAGACGGGGTTGGCGAGGGGCCCATGAGCGTCCCGTCGGACCGGCCCGTCTCGGGGCCGCCCGTGGCGAGTGACGAGGCCGTGGGGCTCGCGACGTCGACAGGCTGGGGGTGCGCACCCCTGCTTCCCCAGGTAAGACGTAAACGGCGTCTCGGCGTCACAGGCGGAGATGCGGGCTTGTCAGTGGCGCGCGGGGGGGGGTGGGGGGGGGCTTCGTTTGCTGCGCCTGCCGCGCTGCCGCACCAGCCGCCTCGCGTCGCGTCGTCCATTGGCGGCGCAACCAGTTCGGGCGGGGGCGGGCCTGAGCCCGCCTCGGCGCCATCCATCGCGCCACGCCACCCGGCGCGTCTGCCGTTCCGTCGGAGGGTCGGCGTCCGAAGGGACCGAGGCCGGCGCTCGAGCTATGAAGGAAGCCGAAACACGAGGCCCCAGACCTGCACACGGCGTCTTTCGCGTGTTCGCTGCCCGTACGGCGATATCTATCCGAGCCACCGTCAGAGCCCGCACCCGCCGGAGCGAGGACCTCGCCACTGTCACCGTCACCGTGCCTACGTTGGGTCTCGTCGTGCCAAGCTCTAGGAGGCCGGATGCGCCGCAAAAAGCACAAGACGGTATCGCGAACTGTCAGATTCTTCAAGGCGAGCGAGGAACCAGCCGCTGGCCTCTCTTTGTGTCGCCTCCGCGTCGTTTACCTCGTTGCTTTGTCCCCACTCGCCTCGTCGTCGCCGCATCCATGCCCTCGTTGCAGGTCAACTGTGGGTTCCGAGAGCCCTACAAGGTCTTTCTCGACGGCAATCTGATCCACAACGTGCTGGCGCTGGGCCGTGGCACGGTGGCGAGCCAGGTCGAAGCCCTGATGGGGGGCAAGACCCGGCTCCTGACCACGCGGTGCGTCCAGGCTGAGCTCGCCTCCCTCGGCCCCGACCTCGCCCCCGCCCTTGCGGCGTCGCGCGCCGAATGCGCTCTTGCTCGATGCGGTCACGGTCCCGAGGCGGACCGGCCGTGCCCGCGCGTTCCCGCGGCCTCATGCCTGCGTTCGCTCATCGGCGACGACAACCGCGACCACCTATGGATCGGGACGCAAGATAGAGGGCTGCGCCGAGCCCTTGCCGGCATCCCGGGCGCGCCATCGCTATTTCTGTCGGCGGCGGGCCTGATGCTCGAGCCGCCGTCCGCCCAACAGGTGCGTCACGCAGGGGACGCCGACCGGGCGTCGCGTGCAGCGGGGGTGGGAGAGCGAAAGGCTGCAGCCGAGGCCGATGCTGAGCGAGGGGACGGGGGGGAGGTGGGTGGGAGGGGGGCTACACAGCCCCGGCGCCGGAAGGCCAAAGGGCCAAACCCGCTGGCCAACCGAAAGAAGAAGCCGCCCAAGCCGCGAAGACCGCCGCTGAGCGATGGGAGCCGCTGAGCGATGGGAGACCGCCGCTGAGCGATCCCGTTTAGGTAAACGCCTCCCTTCCCCCCCCCCTCACACCTCGCTCGCGTCCAGTTCATGGTACTCTTCCCCCCCCGCGAGGTCTTCCTCTGCGAGCTTAATGCCCGTGAAGGACGGGTCCCGTGTCCGAAAGACGGCGTCGAGCGCATCTTCGATGGCCCGATCGGGCGTGGACGCTCCCGACGTGACGCCGATGCGGAGAGGCCCCGCCGGCAGCCAGTTTTCAGTCGTCACCATGTCGCCCTTGAACATCCGGTGCTCGATCTTGCCTCCCGCCACGTCGATCCGGTCGGCCGTATCGATCCAGAAGCTGGGCACGTTCCTAACCTCGGGAATCTCCTGCAGGTGCGACGTGTTGCTGCTGTTGAAGCCACCCACAACGAGCACCAGATCGACTTTTTTGGACTCATCTGTCCCCTCGAGGTCGGCCATCATGTCGTACACGGCGTCCTGGCGCTCCTGCGTCGCGTCACAGATGGTGTCGACGACCATGTAGTGGTCTTTGAGGTCAGCAGGCCCGTAGCGCTCCATCATGGTGCGCTCGAGCAGCTTGCCGATGGCCTGGGTCTCACCCTTAAGCATTGTTGTCTGGTTGGCGAGGCCAATGCGCACCAGGTCGGCCTCGGGGTCGAAGCCCTCAGATAAGGCGTTGACGAACTTGGCCCGGAAGGCCTCGGCATCTCCCCCGTTCAGGATGAAGTCGCAGACGTACTGGGCCTCAGCTAGGTCCTTGACCACGACGTACTTGCTGGCGAAGCTCGTAGTGGCGACGGTCTCCTCATGGGCCCACTTGCCGTGGATGATGGACGTATGGTCCTTGCGCGTCTGATTGTCGACGGCGTTCCACACCTTGGCGACCCAGGGGCACGTCGTGTCGACGATTTGGACCTGCTTGTCGGTCAGAAGAAGCATCTCTTCGACGCTCGCGCCAAAGGCGGGAAGGACAACGACATCGCCCTCACCTACGACGGTGAAGTCTTTGCCCTTGCCGGCCACGTCGTCGATGAAACCGACCCCCATATCGATGAGGCGGTTGTTGACCGTGGGGTTGTGGATGATCTCGTTGGTGATCCAGATCTTGCGGCCGGGGTAGGCCAGGCGGGCCTCGTACGCCATGCGCACTGCGCGTTCGACTCCCCAGCAAAAGCCATACGACTCGGCGAGGCGCACGGTAGTGACGTTGGGGTCGGTATCGCCGGCGGGGCCGGGCTGGACCCACCGGTTGCCGGACGAACGCATCTGGGCGACGAGGCCGCGGAGGGAGTAACCGACACCGTCACGGTCCATAGCGGCCTGGCTCGTCTCGTCGTTGCTGGGCTGGCGTGTGTAGCGACCCGTCTTGTTCAAGGAACGACGAAAGGCACGGGGATCGAAGTCAGCCTGCTTGCGCTTGGAGGAGGCCGCGAGGAGGAGCTCCTCGGCGCTCGTCGCAGCTGCGGGTAGACGGGGTCAGGGCGGGGTCAGGGTCGGCGTGGAGGGACTCCTGGGTTGGATTGGTCGCAAGTCGACGGTGTCGAGGTCTCGGGACACCTCCGCAAATCGGCGCGAATCTGACGATCCAGGATCCCCCGAGAACCGGTACGGCAAGAGTTTCGGAATCCCCATTTCGAGGAAATCGGGGGCCGAGCAGGCGTCCTGGCCGTGGCGGGTTACGCCAAGCTCCGCTGGGGTTCGCATGGGCCTCGGAGCCTGATTCTCCGATCCAACAGCCTACATCGCGCCCGTTGGTTCGCCGCCTCGGGCGAGAGGCCGACCGCAGGCGCCGTATGTTGCTCACCGCGAAGAGGGGCAGGTCCACGAGCCAAAGCCCGGGCCGCGCCGGCAGGCGTGACGCCTCCCGAGCGAGGGAGGACCACCGGCCGGGGAATAGAAAACACCATGGGGCGTGTGGAGAGTGGACGAGGGCGTTGTCGGGGCGAAGTTGTCGTGCTCAGAGGCGGGCGGCCGAGACGAGCAATGCTGTGACTGACGCTGGTAAAAGCCCTAGACGTCTTTGTGGTCCCAGAATCGTGCGCGCTACAACCGACATCCCCAGTAAGATAGATGAGGTTCGACCGCCGACGCCGCCCCCCCTCACCCTGCATCGCCACCGACACCCACCCTCGCCCCGCCTTGGGACCACGACTCTCGCGCTCCTGCCTGTCCCTCTGTCTCCTCTGTCTCATCCTTTTCGCCCTTTCCGCGAAGTGCTCCGCTGATAGCGCGTGCGCCCTGACGGTCGAAGAACTTCCCGACAACCTCGGCGACGTCGTCGCTGCGTCAGACGCCGAGTACGTCGTGGTGGGACGCGTGCTTGGACGGGCGACGACGGCGTGCGATGCTGCGACGGGCGCCCTCGTGGCCGTGTCGGTCGACCCCTCTGCGACGCGTCCGACGGCCCTGGGCAGCGAGGTTGTCGCCGTCGTCGCACAATGGGTCGGGGCGCGATCCTCGTCAGCACTGGAGCTCGACAGGGCTGTTGTCGCGACGTGCTCAGGCGCTGGTCGACCTGACGTTGGCCTTGAGGACGCCCTTGTCGTTGCTGGATTCGGCGCCGAAGCCGACTGCCGCCCGTGGCCCGAATCCGGGTCCCTCGTTTTGCTCCTGGTGCGGACCTACCGCCCGGGCGACCACGGCAACCTCGGCTGTGCCCCGGGCTCCCCTCCCCGCGCGGTGCAGCTGGCGTCGTTGCCTTCTGCCTCGGCCCCTAGTGGGCGCCGTCTCGACCTCGCCGTCTGGGGCGCCGAGCCTACGGCGCTGCAGGAGGTCGCCGACGCCCTCGGCGTCTCGCTCGCCCCGACCTTGCTGTGCCAGCAGGCCCCGCCCGACCCTGCGCGTCTGCCCCTCTGGCTGAGCGCGGCCCCGTTCTCACTCCAAGAGTGGACGCGCCTCTACCAGCCCCTTCTCTTTTCCCCGTACGTGCCGCCTTCCTTCGAAGATACCCAGGCGAGGACGCGCCCCGGCGCCGTCCGCCCGCGCCCACGCGCCTGCCGCCGTCGGTGCGCCCCTTGACCCCTCCTTCCTTTCCCCTCTCGTCCCATCTTGACGCAGATTTTCCTCGCCCTCATGGTCCTCGTCGTCGGGCTCGGCTCTCTGGTCGTCGCGTACGCATGTATCCTGTTGGTGGTCCGGAGGGGGCATGCGAGACGGCAACGGGGCGGCGGGGCCGTCGCGCGCGTTTTGCGGCGGGGGGGCGGGCGGGGGCAAGGGGAGTCGTGAGGAGAAAAGGACGATTGCGGGGAGCGAACCCCTGCGAACCCAACGGGACCAGGACAAGCTCGCTCCCGCCCTGCCGCCATGCCCCCCAAGAAGGGCAAAGCGTCTAGCGACCCGGCTGTGGTCGAGTCGGCCGATGACGCCGACGCAGCATTCCCCGCGCTCGAGGTCGTCGTCTCCGTGGCCCAATGCTCCGCTGTCGTGGCAAGGAAGAGATAAAGAATGGCTAATGACGCCGCGCCATCTCGTCTATCCGGCCGTCTAGTAGACGCTCCGCAAGCGCGCGGACCCAGCCGGAGGCCTGCCGCCCTCCCCGGCCCGCGCCTTTCAGCTGCTGTCAAGACTCGTCGTATTCGCGATATTTGATCGGGATTGCGGCCCGAGGGCCGCTACGCCTCGCCCCAGAGTCCGCGGAATCGCCGCGCTGCCGCCGGATGCGCGCAGCGGGGGTCGCGGCCGGCGCGCTCAAACTTCCCTGCTTTCCTTCCTCGCGCGACCTCCACTGCCCTTTACACGCGCCCGCAGGAGAACGACATCGTGAAGGACCATCCTCCCGTGTGCCTCGAGGTCGAATGGCCAGGACAGCCGGCTCAGCGGGCGAGCAAGGAAAACTTGATGAGCCGCTGAACTTTCAG
>Ga0181574_10000997_pt1 | contig 26566 bp, 39 predicted proteins | sample 101ome_24_FD_145600 | JGI IMG/M metagenome (GOLD analysis project Ga0181574, IMG submission 145600) | Coastal salt marsh microbial communities from the Groves Creek Marsh, Skidaway Island, Georgia - 101410AT metaG (spades assembly) | ecosystem: Environmental > Aquatic > Marine > Intertidal zone... | reverse complement strand
TGGACGACGTGAAGATGGACAACCCAAGCACAAGCAACTACGTTTCGTTCTTGAACGGACTTAGCTTGGGAGGTGATCGTTCACTTCTTGTTACAGCAGCAAGCGATAAGAATATTACGCTATCTGCTCGAAATATTCCAAATGCGGAAGTAATCGAGGCGGATAACATTAATACATACAGCATCTTGAAAGCGAAGAACGTAATCTTCACAGAAGAGGCTGTAAACAAAATAGTTGAAAACCTTAAGGCAAATTAAGATGGGCGCAATTGTAAAACCTTTGATTACAGAGAAATCAAACATGTTGGCTGAGAACCTCAACCAATACGCGTTCATTGTTGATTTGAACGCTACTAAACCTGAAATCATTGCAGATGTAGAAGCAATGTATGGTGTAGAGGTGACCGGTATCAGCACGATGGTTTACCGCGGTAAGAGAAAATTCAGATGGACAAAGTCTGGTGCTCAAAACGGTAAGAAATCAAACTTTAAGAAAGCGATAATTAGTGTTAAAGAAGGTCAAGAGATTGACTTCTACGAAAGTGTATAAGTATGGCGATTAAGAGATTAAATCCAACAACACCGGGACAACGATACAGAGTAGCTAACGCATTCTCTGAAATCACGACCGACAAACCTGAGAAGTCGTTACTAGCTCCGATTAAGAAATCGGGAGGACGTAACAACCAGGGAAGAATGACCGTTCGCAACATTGGTGGTGGTCACAAACGTCGTTACCGTGTAATCGATTTCAAACGGAACAAAACTGGAAAAGCGGAGGTGATGACGATCGAATACGATCCAAACCGATCAGCTTTTATTTCATTGCTTCAGTACGAAGATGGTGAGAAGCGATACATCATCGCCCCAGTTGGATTGGAAGTTGGACAGACCGTTGAAGCGGGTTCAGGAGTTGATCCTGAAGTAGGAAATTGCTTGCCATTGAGCGAAATGCCTTTGGGTTCTATCGTTCACAACATTGAAATGCAGCCAGGCAAAGGAGCAGAGATTTGCAGAAGTGCAGGAACAAATGCTCAGTTGTTGGCACGTGACGGGAAGTACGCTATCCTAAAAATGCCATCTGGAGAGACACGTATGGTGTTGGCTTCTTGTTTGGCAACTGTGGGAACGGTTTCAAATCCAGATCACAGTCTTGTACGCCTTGGAAAAGCTGGAAGAAATCGCTGGTTGGGTCGTCGCCCGCGTGTTAGACCGGCAGCAATGAACCCGGTTGATCACCCACAAGGTGGTGGTGAGGGTCGCTCGAAAGGGGGACAAGCTCGCTCACGTAAAGGTATTCCTTCGAAAGGTCTTAAGACTCGTAACAGGAAGAAGAGCACAAATCGTATGATTATCGAACGAAGTAAAAAGAGAAAATAGATAGATGGCTAGATCGTTAAAAAAAGGACCATTTGTAGACCTCAAACTTGAGCGTAAAATCACTGCTCAAAACGAAGGTGGAAAGAAGTCGGTGATTAAAACTTGGTCACGACGCTCCATGATTACACCTGACTTCGTTGGTCATACTATTGCGGTACACAACGGAAATAAGTTCATCCCAGTTTATGTAACTGAGAACATGGTTGGTCACAAACTAGGTGAATTTGCTCCAACAAGAACTTTTAAAGGACATACAAGCAGATAAAATGGAAGCAGTAGCTAAGTTAAATAATTGCCCAGTGTCGCCACGAAAAATGCGACTAGTTGCAGACCAAATCCGCGGTAAGAAAGTTGAGGATGCACTGAACATTCTTAAGTTCAACCAGCGTATGGCATATGCAGAGCGCTTAGAGAAGTTGTTGCTTTCTGCAATGTCTAACTGGAGAAACAATAACGAAGGAAGCGGTTCTGAAGAGGATTGCATGGTTAAAGAGATCTACGTTAACCAAGGTCGTACGCTAAAGCGTATCAAAGCCGCACCGCAAGGACGTGCTCACCGAATTAGAAAACGTTCGAACCACGTAACACTTGTGGTAAGTGATATGATTGATAATGTTGTAGTAAACGACGAAACGGAAGAATAAGAATGGGACAAAAAGTAAATCCAATAGGCCTTCGTTTAGGAATTGTACGTGGTTGGGAATCTAACTGGTACGGTGGCGAAACCTTTGCTGAGAAATTAGCAGAAGATGATAAAATCCGTAAATACTTAGCAGTACGTATCCCTCGTGGAGGTATCTCTAAAGTATTGATTGAGCGTACACTTAAACGCATCATCATTACAGTTCATACTTCAAGACCAGGTATCGTTATCGGTAAAGGTGGTTCTGAAGTAGATCAGTTGAAAGAAGAGATCAAGAAGCTCACGAAGAAAGATGTTCAAATCAACATCTTCGAGATTAAGCGTCCGGAGCTTGATGCGAAGTTGGTAGGTATGTCTATCGCTCAGCAGGTTGAAGGACGTATCTCATACAAGCGTGCAATTAAAATGTCGATTGCAAGCACAATGCGTATGGGTGCTCAAGGTATAAAAGTGGTTATCTCAGGTCGTTTGAACGGAGCAGAGATGGCGCGTACAGAGCAATACAAAAATGGACGAATTCCATTGCACACATTCCGTGCAGACATCGATTATGCTTTGACAGAAGCTCTTACTGTATATGGTAAGATCGGAATCAAAGTATGGATCTTCAAAGAAGAGGTGTACGGGAAGCGTGATCTATCCATCAATATGGGTATGGGTGAGAATAAGAAAGGCGACCGCAAAAAAGGTGGTGGGCCAAGAAGAAGAAACAATAAGCGTTAAGGAAGATAAGAGATGTTATTACCAAAGCGGACAAAATTTAGAAAGAAGCAGAAAGGTCGTGTTAAAGGCCTAGCTACCCGTGGTCATCGTATCGAGTTCGGTGAATTCGGTCTTAAGGCTCTTGAGCCACACTGGATCACTTCAAGACAAATCGAAGCGGCGCGTATTGCACTGAACCGTTACATGAAACGTGAGGGTAAAGTGTGGATTCGAATCTTCCCGGACAAACCTGTAACCAAAAAGCCGGCTGAAGTACGGATGGGTAAGGGTAAAGGTTCTCCAGAATACTGGGTGGCGGTTATTAAACCAGGTACTATTTTATTCGAAGTACAAGGAGTACCAATGGAAGTAGCTCAAGAAGGTATGCGACTAGCTGCTCAGAAACTTCCGATAACGACAAAGTTTGTGGTTAAACCAGATTATAGCGGATAATTATGACGTACGAGGATATCAAACAACTGAACAATAAGGAGCTTCACGCAACATTGCGTGAGGAGCGCAAGCAACTTCAAAAGTTGGAGTTCAATCATGCGGTTTCTCCAATAGAAAATCCGGCTAAAATTAGAATTGGCCGCAAAACAATTGCTCGTTTGATGACTGAGATTAACTCGCGTCGTGGAACAAACGAATCAGAAGCTTAATACTGATGGAAATGGAAAGAAACTCGAGAAAAGAGATTACAGGGGTTGTTGTTAGCAACGCAATGGACAAAACGATCACAGTATCGGTTGAGCGTAAAAAGAAACACCCTAAATATGGAAAGTTCATTAAATCGACTTCCAAATTTGCCGCTCATGACGAGAAGAACGAATGTGGTGTGAACGATGTAGTTCGCATTATGGAGACTCGTCCGTTGAGCAAGAATAAACGTTGGAGACTGGTAGAAATCGTAGAAAAGGCGAAGTAAGATGATACAGCAAGAGTCAAGACTGAAAGTAGCGGACAACAGTGGTGCCAAAGAGGTGCTTTGTATCCGTGTATTGGGAGGTACCGGCAAGCGTTATGCTCGCGTTGGTGATCAAATCGTTGTGACAGTGAAATCTGCACTTCCAAGTGGTGGTGTAAAGAAAGGAGCCGTATCTAAAGCGGTTGTTGTTCGAACAAAGAAAGAGTTTAGACGTGCTGATGGATCTTACATCCGTTTCGACGATAACTCCTGTGTTTTGTTGAACGCACAATCTGAGCCAAGAGCTACACGTATTTTCGGACCTGTAGCCCGTGAGTTGAGAGATAAGCAATTTATGAAAATCGTGTCTTTGGCACCAGAAGTACTATAACAATGGAAAGAAAGAAGAATTCTATACCAAAGCTTCATATAAAACGCGGCGATACTGTTAAAGTATTGAGCGGAAGAGATAGAGCTAAGACTGGTGAAGTTGTAGCGGTATACCCAAAAGACCGAACTGCATTGGTTAAGGGTGTGAACATGGTAACGAAACACCGTAAACCAGACGCAGACAACCCAAATGGCTCGATTGTAAAATTGGAAGCTCCAATTCGATTAGACAAGCTTATGCTTGTTGTAGACGGAGAAGCAACCCGTATTGGTCGTCGTAGAAATGACGACGGAAAGTTGCAACGATATTCAAAGAAAACAGGAGAATTTATTTAAGAATGATGTACGTTCCTAGTTTAAGAAATAAATACACGGAAGAGGTTATCCCGGCACTTAAAGAAAAGTTCGGGTGGGACAACGTAATGCAGGTTCCTAAACTTCAAAAGATTTGTCTGAACCAAGGTATTGGTAAGGGTATCTCTGACAAGAAAGTTGTGGATACAGCTGTTAAAGAAATGTCTTTAATCGCTGGTCAGCAAGCCGTTGTTACAAAATCAAGAAAGGCAATCTCGAACTTTAAACTTCGTGAAGATATGCCGGTTGGTTGTAAAGTAACCTTGCGTGGTGACAACATGTACGAATTCTTGGAGAGATTGGTTGCGATTTCACTTCCTCGTGTACGTGACTTCCAAGGAGTAAGCGACAAAGGATTTGATGGACGTGGTAACTACACTATGGGTGTTACCGAGCAAATCATATTCCCGGAAATCGACATCGACAAGGTGAATGACATTAACGGAATGGACATAACGTTCGTGACAACTGCAGAAAATGACGTAGAGTGTCTAGAACTATTGAAATTATTAGGAATCCCATTTAAAAACCAGAATAAATAGTATGGCAAAGGAGTCAATGAAAGCTAGACAGCGTAAGCGCGAGAAAATGGTTGCTCGCTACGCTGAGAAAAGAGCCCGATTAAAAGCAGAAGGCGATTACGAAGGTCTACAGAAACTACCACGTAACGCGTCACCGGTTCGATTGAGAAACCGCTGCAACATTACAGGTCGTCCAAGAGGATACATGAGAGATTTTGGCTTGTGCCGAAACAAGTTCCGTGAGATGGCCAGTGACGGGAAGATTCCTGGTGTAACTAAGTCAAGCTGGTAATTAACGTAAGAGAGAGAGTAATATGAATACCGATCCAATAGCAGATTACCTTACCCGTTTGAGAAACGGAATCAAAGCGAATCACAGAATCGTTGAAGTTCCTGCATCAAAACTGAAGAAAAACATCACAAAGGTGCTTTTCGAAAAAGGATACATCTTGAACTACAAGTTCGAAGATGACAATGGACCTCAAGGCACGATTAAAATCGCTTTGAAATATCACCCATTGACCAAGATTCCTGCAATCCGCGAACTAAAGCGCGTGAGCAAGCCAGGTCTTCGTCAGTATCGTGATGCGAAGAATCTACCTCGAGTTATTAATGGTTTAGGGATTGCCATTTTGTCTACTTCTAAAGGAGTAATGACAGACAAAGAAGCGAGAAAAGAAAACGTAGGTGGCGAAGTACTTTGCTACGTATCATAAAGATTAAGAACGATGTCAAGAATAGGAAATAATCCGGTTGCGATTCCAGGTGGAGTTGAATTGAAGTTGGATAACGATGTACTTACTGTAAAGGGTCCAAAGGGTGAACTTACTCAGGACTTGAATGGTCACGTAGGTGTGACAATTGAGGAAGGTAACGTAACGGTTCAACGTAAGAGCGATGAGAAGCAAGATCGTGCTTACCATGGTTTGTATCGTTCTTTGATCAGCAACATGATTGAAGGCGTAACAAACGGATTTAAAACCCAACAAGAACTAGTAGGGGTTGGTTACAAGGCTGAAGTTAAAGGTCAGATCCTTGAAATGAACCTTGGTTACTCTCACAACGTGTACTTGCAAGTACCTGAGGAGATTAAAGTAACTGCTGAGACTGTAAAAGGTAAAAACCCTATCGTAACTATGGAAAGTCACGATAAGCAATTAATCGGTCAGGTAGCTGCTAAGATTCGTTCACTTAGAAAACCTGAGCCATTTAAGGGTAAAGGTATCCGATTTGTTGGAGAACACATTAGAAGAAAAGCTGGTAAATCAGCAGCAAAAGCATAGGAATAAAGATGTCTAAAGCAAAGAATCATAACCGTTTAAAGGTAAAGCGCAGAATCCGTCGAACAATCAACGGTACAGCGTCAAAACCAAGATTAACTGTATTCCGTAGTAACAAACAGATCTACGGTCAACTAATCGATGACGAAACTCAACAAACTGTTATGGCATTCTCTTCACTCAAAGCAGGAGAATTGTCTGGTAACAAAGTTGAGCAAGCATTCGAAGTAGGAAAGCAATTGGCGCAACAAGCCATTGGAAACGGTATCGAAGAAGTGGTATTTGATCGAAACGGTTACCTATATCACGGTAGAATTAAAAGCTTCAGCGACGGAGCACGTGAAGGAGGGTTAAAATTTTAAGAGACTATGGCAACGCAAACATTAAAACGAATTAAAACCACTGATCTTGAGCTAAAGGATACCGTTGTAGGTATTCAGCGTGTAGCCAAGGTTACTAAAGGTGGTCGTACCTTTAGTTTCACAGCAATTGTTGTTGTTGGAGACGGAAATGGTATTGTAGGTCATGGTCTTGGTAAAGCAGGCGAAGTGATTGATGCGATTCAAAAAGGAATCGAAGACGCGAAGAAGAACTTGATAAAAGTACCGATTATCAATGGAACTGTACCACACGAACAGTATGGTAAGTATTCAGGTGGTCGTGTATTTATTAAGCCAGCTTCTCACGGTACCGGGGTTATCGCCGGTGGTGCGATGCGTGCGGTTCTTGAATCTGCGGGTGTTCACGACGTATTAGCAAAGTCTAAAGGTTCGTCTAACCCACACAACGTGGTGAAGGCAACTATTGATGCGTTATCTAAACTACGTGATCCTTATACGGTAGCAGAGCAACGCGGTGTTTCGGTTAAGAAAGTGTTTAACGGATAATCGAGGAGAGAAATGGGAAAGATTAAAGTAACAAAAGTGCGAAGCACAATTAAGCGCCCTGCAGACCAGAAGAGAACTATGGAAGCGCTTGGGTTGCGTAAAATCAACCAATCGAATGAATTAGAGGATACTCCACAAGTACGTGGACTTATCCGTAAAGTGAGTCACTTGATAAAAGTAGAAGAATAAGATGGATTTAAGCAATTTAAAACCTGCTGAAGGTTCGGTAAAGAACCGAAAGAGAATTGGCCGCGGACAAGGTTCCGGACGTGGAGGTACTTCTACAAAAGGTCACAAAGGTGCTCAGTCACGAACTGGATATAGCCGTAAAATCGGTTTTGAGGGTGGTCAAATGCCTATCCAGCGTCGTTTGCCAAAACGAGGATTTAAAAATCCTTTCCGAGTAGAATACACTGCTTTGAACTTGGCAAAAATCCAAGCGTTGGTTGACAAGTACAAATTCAACGAAATCACTCCAGAAGTTCTTCACGGGGCAAACTTGATCAGTAAGACTGAAAAAATCAAAGTTTTGGCTCAAGGTGAACTTACTTCAGGAATCACAGTAAAAGCTCACGCATTCTCGGCAAAAGCAAAAGAAGCTATCGAGAAAGCTGGCGGAAACGTTGAAACCCTTTAAGACCAATGAAGAAGTTAATAACTACGATTAAGAATATATTCAGCATTGAAGAGCTGAGATCGCGTATCTTGAATACGCTATTGTTGTTGGCAGTATTCCGTATCGGTACGTTCGTGCGACTTCCCGGTATCGACAAAACTGCGCTTGATGCGGTAATCAAAGGAAATCCTGCGAAAGGACTTCTTGGTTTGATTGATACGTTTGCAGGGGGAGCTTTTGAACGTGCTTCTATTTTTGCATTGGGTATCATGCCGTACATCTCGGCATCGATCGTGGTTCAGTTGTTAACGGTTGCTGTACCGTCTTTCCAGAAAATGTCGAAAGAAGGTGAAGATGGTCGTCAGCGTATGAATCAAATCACACGTTGGTTGACAATTGCAATTACTGCTGTTCAAGCAATCAGTTTCATCATTAGCTTCCAATCTGACCAAAATAAAGCAGCTACGATTGTGATGCAGAATTCTGCAATGTTCATGATCTCTTCAGTAGTTGTCTTGATTGCAGGTACAATGTTCACTATGTGGGTAGGAGAGCGTATCACCGACAGAGGTTTGGGTAACGGTATCTCACTTATCATCATGGTGGGTATCATCTCTAAGCTGCCTACATCATTACTTGCAGAATTTGGAAACAAAATAGCAAACAACGGAGGTCCAATCATCTTCATCGTGGAAATGGTGATTTGGTTATTGGTAATCTTGTCTGTGATTCTCTTGGTACAAGGAACACGTCGAATTCCGGTACAGTACGCAAAACGTATTGTTGGAAATCGTCAGTTTGGTGGTGTACGTCAGTATCTACCATTGAAAGTTAACGCGGCAGGGGTAATGCCTATCATCTTTGCTCAAGCATTGATGTTCATTCCGAGCTCGGTTGCTGGATTCTTCCAAGACAGTGAATCATTAAACTGGTTCTTCAGTGGATTCGTAGACTTTACGTCGTTCACTTACAACATCGTGTTCTTTTTCATGATTGTATTGTTCACGTACTTCTACACAGCGATTACTGTAAACCCAAATCAAATAGCAGACGATCTAAAACGAAACGGCGGATTTATTCCGGGTGTTAAACCAGGCCGTGCTACTGCAAACTTTATCGACTCCATCATGTCGAGAATCACATTACCGGGAGCCATATTCCTAGGTTTTGTTTCGATTTTCCCGGCATTCGCAATCATATTCGGTGTGAACAACCAGTTCGCTCAGTTCTATGGTGGTACATCACTACTGATTATGGTAGGTGTGGTGCTGGATACATTGCAACAAGTAGAGTCACATTTATTGATGAGACATTACGATGGATTGATGAAAACAGGAAGAATTAAAGGACGAACATCAACAGGAGGGGCGATAGCAGGTTAGGCTTGAAATTCAAGTTTATTAGTGCTACTTTTGCAGCCCTTTGAGAATACATGGCAAAACAAGAACCCATAAAACAAGACGGAGTGATAACGGAAGCGTTGTCGAATGCCCGTTTTAGAGTGCAACTTGAAAATGGTCACGAAATATTAGCGACTATTTCTGGTAAGATGAGAATGTACTACATCCGAATCCTGCCAGGTGACAAGGTGCAAGTGGAAATGACGCCATATGATTTAACAAGAGGCCGTATCACCTACCGATATAAATAGAAAAATGAAAGTTACAGCATCTGTAAAGAAAAGAAGTGCTGATTGCAAGGTCGTTAAGCGTAAAGGCAAGATCTATGTGATCAACAAGAAGAACCCTAAATTTAAACAAAGACAAGGTTAATTTATAAGCAATGGCAAGGATATCTGGTGTAGATTTACCTAAGAATAAAAGAGGCGTCATCGGACTGACGTACATTTTTGGTATTGGACTTACCACCGCTCAAAACATCCTAACTGAGAATAACATCTCTTGGGACAAGAAAGTGAATGAGTGGAATGACGACGAAATCGCAGCAATTCGTGGCGCGATTGGAGAGATGACTGTAGAAGGTGAGCTTCGTTCACAGGTGCAGATGAACATCAAACGTATGATGGACATCGGGTGCTACCGTGGTTTGAGACATCGTAAAGGCCTTCCATTGCGCGGACAACGCACAAAGAACAATAGCCGAACTCGTAAAGGGAAGCGTAAGACTGTTGCAGGTAAGAAGAAAGCAGTTAAATAATAATCGTTGAATTATGGCAACCGGAAAGAAGGTAACTAAGAAGAGAAAAGTTAATGTAGAGCCTACAGGGCAAGTACATATTAAAGCAAGCTTCAACAACTTGCTTATCTCCATCACAAATAACCAAGGTCAAGTGATCTCATGGTCGAGTGCTGGAAAAATGGGTTTCAGAGGCTCAAAGAAAAACACTCCTTACGCTGGTCAAACAGCTTGTATGGATTGTGCTAAAGTAGCAGCTGATGCCGGTTTACGAAAAGTTGATGTTTACGTAAAAGGACCTGGAGCCGGGCGTGAATCAGCGATTCGTACACTTCAAACAGCCGGAATTGAGGTTATGTCGATTGTGGACGTAACGCCACTTCCACACAACGGTTGTCGCCCACCAAAAAGAAGAAGAGTTTAACGGAATAGAAAGAATTATAAATGGCAAGATATACTGGTCCTAAGTCAAAAATTGCTCGGAAGTTCCGCGAGCCTATTTTCGGTCCTGATAAGGCACTCGAAAAAAAGAACTACCCTCCTGGGATGCACGGTAACTCGCGCAGAAGAGGAAAGAAATCAGAATACGCTATCCAGCTTGCTGAGAAGCAAAAAGCAAAATACACGTACGGTGTATTGGAGCGTCAGTTCGCGAACTTGTTCGATAAAGCAGCTCGTAAAAAAGGTATCACAGGTGAAAACTTGTTGAAATTCCTTGAGAGCCGACTTGACAATACAGTTTACCGTTTGGGTATCGCTAAAACACGTGCCGGTGCACGACAGTTAGTTTCTCACAAGCACATCTTAGTGAATGGTGTTGTAACCAACATCCCTTCATGTCAGCTTCGACCTGGTGATGTAGTTACTGTACGTGAGAAGTCTAAATCCATTGAGTTCGTTACGGATTCATTGGCGATTCGTAAAGATTTTTCATGGTTGCAGTGGGATGGAGACAACTTCTCCGGAACATTTGTAAACTATCCAGACCGAGAAGAAATTCCTGAGAACATCAAGGAACAACTAATCGTCGAATTATACTCTAAGTAATCTTAAGCAACTAGAAGAAATGGCAATTTTAGATTTTCAAAAACCGGATAAGGTTATAATGCATAAAGAAACAGACAACTACGGTCTGTTCGAATTCTCGCCTTTAGAAAAAGGCTACGGTGTTACAGTTGGTAATGCTATGAGAAGAATCTTGTTGTCTTCTTTGGAAGGTTACGCGATTACTTCAATCAAGATCCCTGGAGTAGATCACGAGTTTTCTACCATCAAAGGAGTATCTCAAGATGTAACTGAAATCATTCTTAACCTGAAGCAAGTGCGTTTCAAACGTGTAACTGAGGGTACAGAGGCAGAGAAGATTTACGTTTCTCTTAAAGGAAAAGACGTATTCACTGCAGGTGACATCTCACGTTACACAAACTCATTTGAGATCTTGAACCCTGATTTGGTTATCTGTGACATGGAGCCTTTTGTGAACTTGGAAGTTGAACTTACAGTTGACAAAGGAAGAGGTTATGTTCCTTCTGAAGAAAACATGCCTGCAGATGCTCCAATCGGTTTGGTACCAATCGACTCCATCTTTACACCAATCAAAAACGTGAAGTACCGCGTTGAAGATTTCCGTGTAGAGCAAAAAACGGATTACGAAAAGCTAATTTTTGAAGTTTCTACCGATGGATCAATCCACCCGGAAGATGCTCTTAAAGAAGCAGCTAAGATCATGATCCAGCATCTAGTATTGTTCTCTGATGAGAGCATTCTACTTGATAGCCAAGTGAAAACTAAAACTGCTGAAGTTGATGAGAATACATTGCACATGCGTAAGGTGTTGAAGACTTCATTGGCAGACCTAGATCTTTCGGTACGTGCTTACAACTGTTTGAAAGCAGCTGAGATTCGTACACTTGGTGAATTGGTAAGCTACCACATTGAAGACCTATTGAAATTCAGAAACTTTGGTAAGAAGTCGCTAACTGAGCTTGAAGAGTTCGTACGCGAAAAAGGACTAAGCTTCGGAATGGATGTATCTAAATACAACTTGGACGACGAATAATTCTTATAGAAAAGGGAAATGAGACACGGAAAGAAGTTTAACCATTTAGGACGTAAGAAAGGACACCGTTCAGCTATGCTTTCAAACATGGCTGCGTCTTTGATCGTTCATAAACGTATCTTCACTACAACGGCAAAAGCAAAAGCGTTGAGAGGATACCTTGAGCCACTTATCTCTAAGGCGAAAAGCGATTCTACGCACTCTCGTCGTGTGGTTTTCAGCTACCTGCAAGACAAAGAAGCAGTGAAAGAATTGTTCACTGTAGTTGCAGATAAAGTTGCCGATAGACCTGGAGGGTACACACGTATCCTTAAAACAGGAAACCGATTGGGTGACAATGCTGAGATGTGTATGATGGAACTTGTAGATTTTAACGAGTTGATGCTTGAAGAGAAAGCTTCAAAATCTAAGAAGTCTTCAACGAAGTCGAAACGTACTCGTCGTGGAGGTAAGAAAGCTGCACCTGCTGCTGAAGCAACTGATAAAGTTGAAGAAGTTAAGGCAGAAGCCACTGAGGCAGTTGATACTGCTGAAGAAGCTAAAGAAGAATCTAAAGCTGAAACACCTGCGGACAACGCGGAGTCTTCAGACGAAAAATAGGGTGGCTTGCCATCTCAGAAAAGGAGCGCTATGCGCTCCTTTTTTTATACCTATTCAGTACCGAATAATATTTTTGTACCGTAAAAACAGAAAACATGCAACGCGAAACTTTAGAAACACTCGAGGAACAAGTGGATTTTCTACCACTTAATGGAACCGACCACATAGAATTTTACGTAGGTAATGCAAAGCAATCTGCATACTACTACCAAGCCGCTTGGGGGTATGAGTTAATTGCTTATGCAGGTCCAGAAACCGGTGTTCGAGATAGAGCATCATATGTGTTGAAACAGGGTAAGATTACACTTATTCTCACGACTGCTATGTCGCCGGATTCTCCTATATCGGAGCATGTAAAACAACATGGTGATGGAGTTAAGTTCTTAAGCCTTTGGGTTGATGACGCTACTAAATCCTTCGAAGAGGCCACTAAGCGTGGTGCCAAGGCTTATATGGAGCCTACAACATTTGAAGATGAGAATGGTAAGGTTGTGGTTAGTGCTATTCATACGTATGGAGAGACCATCCACAAGTTTGTTGAGCGTTCTGAATACAATGGACCTTTTCTCCCTGGTTACGAGGCACCAAGTCATAAACTGGATGTTGTTCCGGTTGGATTAAAACACGTGGATCACTGTGTTGGAAACGTAGAGTTAGGTAAAATGAACGAATGGGTAAAGTTCTATGAAGATGTGCTTGGCTTTAAACTCCTGCTTACATTCGACGACGAGGATATCTCCACCGAGTATTCAGCACTTATGTCCAAGGTAGTAAGTAATGGAAACGGCTATGTTAAGTTTCCAATAAACGAACCTGCCGATGGTAAAAAGAAATCTCAGATAGAAGAGTATATCGAATTTTACAAAGGTGCCGGGGTACAACATATTGCCGTGGCAACAGACGATATCATACATACCGTAGGTGAACTTAGACGAAGAGGAATCGAGTTCTTGTATGTGCCGGATAATTACTATGAAGATTTGTTAGATCGTGTAGGTAGTATCAACGAGGACATCCAAGAGTTGAAAAAACTAAATATTTTGGTTGACCGAGACGATGAAGGTTACCTGCTTCAAATCTTTACCAAACCGGTTGAAGACAGACCAACACTTTTCTTCGAAATAATTCAACGATGTGGTGCTCAGTCTTTCGGAAAAGGAAACTTTAAGGCGCTTTTCGAATCAATTGAGCGTGAGCAAGAACGTCGTGGAAACCTTTAGAAATATCATAATAGTATTTTTGATGTTCTGCGTGCTCAGTGCAGAATCGTGCAAAGAACAGAAAACTGTGCACGTAGAACTTCATCTTACCGAAACGAGTTCATATTGTGGCGGAGCTGCTCCCTCAAGAGACATCGAAGAGGCTCATCGTACACCAAAACCCATACGACGAAACTTATACTTGTATACTATGGACTCGCTGCTTATTGACACCCTTGTTCCTACAGGTAATACACTCTTACTTAAAGGAGAATTTCCAACTGGAAACTATCATATCAGAGCGGTTTCAAGTCTTGAATCTAGAGTGTTTAAGACGGATATGGAGAAGTGTGCTCACGAATGGAGCAAACGAGTTTTAGCAGATTTTGTACTGACTTCGGATTCAGTGGTAAATCTCAATATTCATTTCCCATGTAATCCGTGTTACCCTCCGGCACCTTAGTACCCTATGGTTTGGGCGGTTCACAAGGATTGCACTCTTTGTTCAATGGAACTTCGTAAACGGATTTCCCTTTCACCACGCGTAATGGCATAGCCATCATTGCTTTCCATCGCTGCTCACAATCATCCTTGGATGCTTCAACGTCATCTTGTGTATCTGGCTCGCTAGGGTTGTCCTCCATTTTTGGCTGTGATTCCTGCGTCTTGTTGTCAGGTTTCAACTGAATCAGTTGATAGAAAGAAACAACATACCTTCCCGTGTCTAGAGCTGCGGTAATCATTCCAGCCTTATCAGTACGGAACACTTGCTCGTCCTCAAATTGGTAAGGACCGGTCTGCTTGGCAATGTAAACCTTGTTATTCGCGTATGGTCTTATGCTCATCATTTCTTCTAATTCTTCATCAGAAATCTCAGCGCCACCACAGTGTTGTTCGGCATAGAGAACCTGTACAGTAATTCCGTTGTCAACTACTTTCTTAGATTTACAGCTGATCATGAAGACCAAGAGGGTGCAGGTTAGAATAATATTTAATTGTTTCATTGGTATGCAATTATGTGTTTAGCTACAACTTCTCCGGCATTTTTGTTTTCCAAGATGTCGGCCAACTCGTTGTAACCTTCAAGAATTTGTTTCCTGGTGTGGCCGGTTAAACAAGCTTCCACTTCTTCTTCCAAATGTACTGCATCGAAGTCGCTCTGGATTAGCTCTTTTATCAGAAGTCTGTCTAATATCAAATTTACCGGAGATATGTATTTAATCTTTACAACTCGTTTGCCTATTTCATACGATAATCGGTTTGCTTGGTAAACAACAACCTGAGGTGTTTTTAATAAAGCTGTCTCAAGGTTTGCAGTCCCGCTGGTAACGATGGCTGCTTTGGCATTTGCGACTGTCTCATAGGTTGATTTATCAGATATTTCTACGTTCTCTGGTAAGTCGATACCATCATACTTTGAAACGTCATGGGCAGCAAGTTTAAAACGCTTATCCGGCGATTTACGAGCATATCGGAGGAGGGTTGGCAGTATGCGATATATTTCTTGATCACGGCTGCCGGGTAATAAAGCAATGTACTTACCTCGACTTACTGTATGGTTGCTTAGAAAGCGATTTATTTGATTTACAACCGGATTGCCGACATAAACTGCGTTAACACCATGCCCTTTGAAGTAAGCCTCTTCAAACGGAAAGATGCAATATCCTTGGTCTACATATTCTCGGATCTTGCGAACACGTTTTTCATTCCATGCCCAAACCTTGGGCAGAATATAGAAGTGTACCGGCACACCCAATTCTTTGCAGAACTTGGCAATTTTGAGGTTGAAACCACCGTAATCAATCAATACCACATGGTCTGGATTTTCGGTTTTAATCTTTGCCTTAATGGCTTTGAGTAGTCTGCGAATTTTGCTCAAGTTGAACAAAACCTCAACGAAACCCATGAAGCTGTATTCACTGTAGTGTCGAAACAAAACCATACCGGCGTGCTCCATTTTGTCGCCACCCATACCGATAATTTTTGCAGATGGATCGTTGGCTTTCAAAGCAACAACTAAATCCGATCCGTGCAAATCACCCGAGGCTTCACCGGCTATTACAAAGTACTTCACAGCATCCAGATAATAAAGATGGCTAGTCCATATACAAATGTGGAGAGAATTACCCCTCGTAGAAACTTATTCGGGAAAGGTCGTCTGAATGGAATAAAGAATATCATGTTAGGTATCAAACCAAGCCTGAGGAACGGACTCAACCGTTTTAAATTTAGCTTGTGATTACCTTGGTTGGCCCAATCCAGTTCGAACTCGCTAAACAATACGAAGATGGTTATGGCAATGGCTGGTACGAGTAGTCCAACAAGTGCTCCGAGATATGTCTTATTCAGCTTCTGCATTTAAATCCCAATTGTTAATTGTTCCCATGGCGTGGTGGGCAGTTAAATCAAATTGAACGGGTACTGCACTGGCATATCCATGTTTTAGCGCCCACTCATCGGTATCCTCTCCGTGATCCATATTAACAAATTCTCCGGTAAGCCAAAAGTAATTTCGACCGTATGGATCTTCTCGTTGATCAAACTCTTCAACCCACTTCGCTTTTGCTTGCCTGCAAACTTTAATGCCTTTTAATTCATCCGTTTTTAGCTTTGGAATATTCACATTAAGCAATGTATCTGCGGGAAGTTTATGGTCTAGCACGTTCGCAATCACTTTACGTGCGACGTCTCGTGCGGCACTAAAATCAGCATCCATACTGTAATCAAGGAGTGAGAAACCAACAGCTTGTAAGCCGTCAATAGCGCCCTCCATTGCGGCCGACATAGTGCCGGAGTATATTACATTTACTGATGAGTTGGAACCGTGATTGATACCTGAAACCAATAAGTCCGGACGACGAGGTAATACTTTATCCAGAGCCAATTTTACGCAGTCTGCGGGAGTACCTGAGCATTGATATGCGAGCACTTCATCTCCGAAATAATCGCTTTTGTCCAAACGAAGTGGCTTATTGATTGTAATTGCATGCCCCATCCCAGATTGAGGACTGTCTGGAGCAACGACTACAACTTCTCCAAATTCCTTTGCTACGCTCACCAACGAGCGGATACCGGGTGCGGTTATACCGTCGTCATTACTAACTAATATCAGTGGCTTTTTCTTGTCCATTACGGCGAAATTAGGTGGTTGATTTCCTTCAGCAAAACTTGTCCCCAATTTTTAAGAGCTGTTTTTCACCAGCACGCCAAATGCATATTTTTGTTATATGCTGAAAGAGCTGAAAGTTGATAACTATGTTTTAATCCAATCGTTGAGGCTTAACCCAACGAATGGTTTTAATATCATAACGGGTGAGACAGGTGCAGGTAAATCCATATTACTTGGTGCTTTGGGCTTGATCTTAGGTGATCGTGCAGACATTAAAGCACTTTCCAATACATCAACTAAATGTATTATTGAAGGTGTGTTTTCGATAGGCTCGTTGCAGCTCAAGCCATTGTTTGAGAATCATGATTTGGACTATGCGGAGGAGACAATCTTACGACGGGAGATTACTCCATCCGGTAAGTCAAGAGCTTTTATCAATGATACACCTGTGAGCCTTCAAACCATGAAGTCACTTGGAGCACAACTTGTCGATATTCACTCGCAACATCAAAACCTTCAGTTAGGTCACACAGCCTACCTTATGGATTGGCTGGATACACTGGCTGGAAGTACAGACCTTCAACGTCGGTACAAAACTCAGTTTTCAAAGCTTCAAGAAGAAAGGCACCGATTAATTGATCTTCAGAATAAAGTTCAAGAGCATCGAAACGAGCAAGATTACAACGAGTTTTTGATGAATGAGCTTACGGAGATTGATCTTGATGCGTTGAAAGACGAAGACATCGAGACCGAACACAAGATTTTGGAGAACGCGGAAGAGATTGGTTTGGCGCTCAGTCAAGCCACCCAAGAGCTGGAATCATCTGAAAGTTCCGTGATTGAACAAATCCGATCCATTGGTCAGAGCCTTGGTAAACTCGACGGAGGAGAAGTACTTCGTGAGCTACACGAACGGATTAATAGTGTTCGATACGAACTGGATGACATCGCATCCGAATTGTCTGTGTTGAGTGATAAATCAGCACCTGATCCGGAGCGTCTTCAGGAACTGAATGATATCATGGCCAAGCTTTACAACTTGCAAACGAAACACAAGGTTCTAGATATCGAAGGCTTAATCGAGGTTCGGGAGTCCATAGACCAAAAACTCTCTGAAACACTAGATATCGAGCATGAACTTCAGAACCTCGAGGCATCTATTGCGAACCTGGAAGCAACTTGTTCCGAACTCGCGTCTGAACTGCATACACAGCGACTAGATGCTTCATCCAATATTGTTACAGAGGTTAACCGAGATCTTGCTTATCTGGGCTTACCAAATGCTGAATTGACAATTAAGATTTCCGAGTCAAAAAGTCTTGGTCAGTATGGGGTGAGTGAGGTAGAGTTTTTATTTGCCTCGAACAAAGGAAGTACGCCACAGCCGGTTCACAAAGTAGCCAGTGGTGGGGAGTTATCACGATTGATGTTGATTATGAAATCCTTGTTGGCTCAACACAAATTGCTTCCCACGATGATTTTTGATGAGATTGATACCGGCGTAAGTGGTGAGATAGCATTAAAAATGGGGGAAATGATGGAACGATTGTCTGAAAAGATGCAAGTCATGTCCATTACGCATTTGCCTCAAATTGCATCAAAGGGGAAAACACACTTTTACGTGTACAAGCAAAGCGACGATACATCTACGGCAACATTTGTCAAAGAATTGCAGGGCTCCGACCGCGTCATGGTCTTAGCTCAAATGCTCAGCGGCGATAATCCTACAGAGGGCGCTATCGCGAACGCGAAGGAGTTGTTGAATTAACTGTCCGTAGACTGAGACTACGGACAGCAAAAGAGTCTCAGACTTCGTACAAAACTCAACAACCTGCCTGGTGTAATTAAAACTTGTTAGTAGCGTTACTACATTAATGACCCAGAGCCAACCTATTCTTCGAGTACTTCGTATTATCCTGAAAAGGCTATTCCAATTCAGTCTTGCGGTGTTCATCCTTGGCTTTCTAATTCCTCAAAATCTTCAGATGCCTGTGGAAGGAGCAACGACTGCCGACTACCATCCGAAGTCGTTTTGGTTTTATCCTTGGGGGAAGTCTGTAACCCATAAGGGAGTGGATATATTCGCCACGCAGGGAACAGCCATCCACTCGTCAACCATTGGGCTAGTTGTTTCCGCTGGAGAAATTGGGAGAGGAGGCAAGTATGTTCTGGTGTTGGGTCCTAAATGGCGATTTCATTATTACGCCCATCTCCATGAGATTCAAACCAAACGATTTCAGTTGGTTTCCAAATCCAGCCAAATCGGAACAGTAGGAGCGACAGGTAACGCCGTAGGCAAACCTCCTCATTTGCACTATACAATTGCGACACTGATTCCATATCCATGGCGCATCGACCAATCACCACAAGGTTGGCGAAAGATGTTCTTCCTAAATCCAATTACGTATTTAGAAACCTAACCGTAGTCTCAGACTACGGTTAGGAATAATTTGTCTGAGACTACGGATAGGTAAACTAGACGGTGGGTTGAAGCTTCTTCTTTTATTTTCAATTCTGTATCAGATTTGAATAATGGGAATTGGAGGATATGAAATTCGGAACCCGAATGAGATACACTTTATCACATTTGCGGTTGTGGAGTGGGTAGATGTCTTTACTCGAAGTTGTTACTCCGACCTTGTAGTGGAGAGTTTAATATTTTGTCAGAAGCACAAGGGCTTGAAGATATACGCTTGGGTAATCATGAGTAATCACCTTCACTTAATTGTGTCTGCCACAGAAGGCGCACATCTCAGTGATATATTGAGAGATTTTAAAAAGTTCACTTCGAAACCAATAATCAAAGCAATTCAAGAAAATCACCGTGAGAGCAGACGAGAGTGGATGTTGGATATTTTCAAAAGCCAAGGCCGGCAAAACGCTCGAAATGTTTTTAACCAATTCTGGCGACAGACAAACCACCCAATTGAATTACGCAGTAAAAGGATGAAATATCAACGATTAGATTACCTTCACAACAACCCGGTGAAAGCGGGAATTGTAACTTCACCTGAGTACTACAAATACAGTAGCGCCGTGTCTTACATTAGTAAAGGAGGGTTGCTGGATGTTGAATTTTTATGAATCTATGAGTAGTCTTAGACTCTACTCATAGATTCATTGCTACGTTATTTCTTTCTCATTCTGACTGTTCACGAACAAGACATTGCCTACACTGTCATAACCCATGAACGTTTCCGGTCCGGCATTTTTTGCAAGCTCTGAGCGGAAACCAACAATGGTTAAATCAGCATCCATAGAATTTTTATTTATGATGTCTTTGGTTGTGACCCCTTCCTGTATTGGGATAATGCGGATGTTGTTTGCAGAAATTGGTAGACGTCCGGTTTTAATCATTTCAAGCAACTTGACACGCTCCGCCGGTATTTCTTTCACAGGGTGGATTGCAAAAAGCTTTATGATACCATCATGCCAATCCGGGTGTCCAAGGATGATGTACGCCAAGTAAATCATCAGATTAGCGTTCTGATAATCGTTACTCGTAATCCAGATGTGGATTTCATTGGTGAAACCAAACTTCTTCTCACTAGAGGAGAGAATACATGTATCGTATCCAACCGCTTTTACCAATCCAAGGTTGTCGATGATTTCTTCCAACTCGTCCTTACGAGTCTTGTAGTACTCAAACAGCACCATGTTGTTCGCCTTGCCGGAAACCCCTGGCAGTTGTAGAGTTTGAGAAATCGTTGACTTGTAAGACGGGTTAATCATCGTATCCACAAAAACGGAGCTATTACTCACTTGTGTAAGCCGAATCAAACGCTTCAAACATGCTTTGGCTTCTTCGGAAGTTTCTTTACTCAAATAACCTTCAATGTGATGGATGTACATTCCAAACCCCTTCCGATGTGAAATCCATCGGAGTAAATCAAATTCGTCGTGTCTACTAAAACTATCTTTCGATAGCGCTACCACAGAAGGCCTCCATTCGTCAATAGATTCTTCTTGCTTTCGTTTCTGCAGAAAGACATGGAGGTTTCTACTGATTTGGAAAATCACTCCACTAAAGATGTTCGCCATGTCTCCAGATTTCTGCTGATTACGCGTAAGGATGTAGTAGGTGAAGACCATCATTCCTATGGCCAGAATTGCGTAAAAGGTATTGATCATAAACATCAACCCGATGCACAATACTGCACCTATCAAGCTGATATACCACTTCGACTTAAAGGATGGCCGATATCCAGGGTTTGAAGCGAAATTTTCCAACAGGCTAATCAGACATATTGTGCCATAAGTAACCATGAAGAACATGGATATAATCTCAGCTACGACGTTAACATCGCCCAACAAAACAAAGAAGAAAGCAATGCCGCATGTAACCATGGAAGCATTTACAGGCTCTCCGTTTGATTTCTTAATTGTGCCTAAAACTCGATTTAAACGAGGAATAGGAATGATACGATCTGACGCAATTGCGTTTAATGTTCTGGGCGCCACCATCACGCTTCCTAGAGCGCTCGAGATTGTTGCAGCTGCCAAACCGATTGGAATAATCGGGCCCCAAACGGCGATTTCTGACATAACCAATTGATTACCTACCAAACTATCTTGGCTGGCAGAACCAGCGAGTTTAATCGCGATTAATACATAGATGGTCATTCCAATTAGGGTAGCCATCATGGTTCCTTGAGGAATACTGCGTTTAGGGTCTTTCAGATCTCCGGAGAGTCCGACACCTGCGGTCATACCGGTAAATGCCGGAAAGACAATCGCAAAGACGTAAAAGAAATCATGTTTATCAGCAGTCCATAAAAACGTTGTTGTAGTATCGCCTGTTCCCGCAAAAAACATCACAAGTGATACAGCTAATATGGCCACAACAACATAGAGCATCCACATACCTGTTTTTGCACCTTTAGTGAACATCAACCAGGCTAGAAGACCAACACTTAACAAGCCAATAAGGCGCTTGCTCACGGCTATTGGGAATCCCGTGTTTGCCTCCAACATCGTTAACACCGGTTCAAATGCTTCGGAGAAGGCGATCACATAAAATGCTACACTAATTGCCTGACTTAAGTACAAAGCGATCCCAATAGCTGCACCAATGGTTAAGCCAAATGAACGTGAAATGATGTAATACTCGCCGCCACCCTCTACTTTTTGGTTTGTCGCAATCTCTGCTAAAGCCATTGCAGTGGGAATGGTTACCAGATGTCCTACGAGGATAATAACCAATGTCCAGGTAAATCCGAGCGATCCAACTGCAAAGCCAAAACGCAAGAACATTACAGCTCCCAATATGGTGGAAATTGCAGTTAAAAAAACCGGGGCGGTACCAAACTTACCTTTGGAGTGGAGTAACTCAGCCATTTAAACGAATTATATTTCAATACTAACGAAACGCATGAGGATTACATAAAGACATAATCTACACTCGTTGTAAAACGATTTGAAATTCATTTATCTTTGGTTACTATGAACACTATTGAACTATTCAAAACAGACCTATGGAATGGGATTTGGAAGCAAGCCAAAGCTTCCTGGAAACCTTTGATTGTACCCTTGATTACGGCGGGCATCCTGCTCACCCTGGTGTTTGCAGGTTTTGCAAGCTACATCATGTCAATTTTACCGGAAGATATCTTGAGCGGATTCGATCCCACCGATCAAGAAGCTATGATGGCGTTTGTAGTCAGAATTGCGGAGTTGCTTGAGCAAAATGCAATGGCTGTTGGTATCGCCAGTATTGTATTCGGTATTGTTCTGTCCTTAATCACTGCATGGGCTAGCAGAGTCTGCTTGCAAATTAGCCAAGACGTGGTAGAAGTTGGTGCTGCAAAAGTTGGAGAAATTATGTCAAACTCATTTGACAGCCTCTTCAAAAACGTGTTGGTTTATTCTGTTTTACTCGCCATTGTAAGTGGGATATTAAGTGTTGCGATTACACCTCTTCAGCATATTTCCAATGGACTACATTCAGTAGTTAACTTGATTATTAATATCCTGATGTTACGCCTCATCATAGTAAATACTGCCATTGTTATTGGTAAGATGGAAATCAGAGATGCAATTAGCTTCTCTTGGGAGAATATCACATTTGGACGTGCTATCAAAATTATTCTGATTGCTATTGTTGCAGCTATTTTAGGTGGACTCGCGACATTCTTGCTTATAGCTATTCTTGGCTTGCTAGGTACTGTGGGAGGAATACTCGCAATTCCTGTAATGCTGTTTGTTTCACTCTTTGCAGCCGCTATTTATTATTCAGGTGTAACCGGGGCGTTCTACCGCTATGCAGAGGTGGAATATTCGGATTCAGAAGATAATCACCTAATAGACGAGGAATAATTGGCATATACCACATCAATAACAATTCGAGGTTATCACTGTGATGCCTACGGGCATGTTAACAATGCTCGATATTTTGAAATTTTTGAGGAAGCCCGGTGGCAAGCCCTCGAGACCGCCGGGTTAATCCCAAATTTTGAGGAACTTGGACTTCAATTCTTTGTGGTTAATATTAATTCAAACTTTAAGAAGGCTATTCTTCCGAACGATATAGCCACGGTTCAAACCTCACTTGGAGCAACCACAAGAAGAACGATTTCGTTTATTCAAGAAATCACCGTTAACGGTTTATTGTGCACGAAGGCTGAGGTTATCTTTGTCCTTTTCGACGTTGAAGCAAAGCGTGCAACTCCAATCACAAAGGAAATTGTAGCGCTTTTTACTTCATTTATCCATGGCAAGAGTTAAGATAAACCCTCCCAAAAACTTTGTGTATTACCACCAGATGGTAGTACGTGTTACCGATTTGAACTACGGCAATCACTTAGCAAATGATAACTTATTGGCTTATGCGCAAGAAGTGCGTGTGAACTGGTTGGCAAAGAATAAACGGAGTGAATTGGACTTCTGGGGTACAAGTCTAATTCAAGGGGATGCTGCAATCGTGTACAAAAGCGAAGGATTTCTTGGAAACTGCATTACAATTGGTCTTGCTGTCGAAGACCTCGGGAATTCCAGTTTCGACCTTGTTTGCGAGATGTACAATGAAACGACAAAGAGCCCACTCGCTTTAGTTAAAACAGGAATGGTGTGTTTCGATTACGATGCAAGAAAAGTGAATCCTGTCCCACAGGAATTTAAAGACCTCGTGAGCAGTTAACTACTGTTTGTCAACCGCAGCTTTGGCCCAGCCAATGAAATTGTCTGGTGAGGTAACGCCCATAGTCTTCTTGGCTATAGTACCATCGGGCTTTAGGAATAAGAATGTTGGGTAGCCTCGCACTGCATATTTACGAGCTAGAATCGGGCCTTCTCCTTTTTCCATATCCACTTTAAGGTTAATGAAGTGTTCGTTGTAATAGTCGCCAACGGCTTTTTGGGTGAACACATTTTTAGCCATGTATTTACACGGTCCGCACCATGTGGTGTAGGCATCAATAAAGATGAGTTTGTTTTCTTCTTTAGCTAATGCCTTGGCCTCGTCAAAGCTCAACGTTTTAAACGCAATGCCTGTGTCTTCTCCAGGAGTTGTGTCTGATTTTAAAGTTACAAATGTTGTTGCCGCAAGAGCAAGGATAACGACCGAGGTTAAGATTCTATTTGTTTTCATCTGATGCGAATTTATATGTTCTGTTGATTATGAATTGTATGCTACCCGATAATCGTCAATTTCTATACCATAGTCGGAGCAAATATTAAATCCTGATTTTTTCGGAATTTGTTTGGGTCAATTAACTGTATAATTGTGATGCTATGAAACTTACCACACTTATCACAACGATCATACTCCTGTCCGTTGGTGTGACATTTGGTCAACAAAATTTGGCGACTACAGATTCCGCTCTGATTCGTGACATTTTCGACGAGGCTTTGGTTAACGGTGAATCGTATGAGAACTTGAGGTCGTTGTGTAAGGATGTCGGTGCCCGACTAAGTGGGTCACCTGAAGCGGAAAAAGCAGTGAGGTGGGGGCAAGCGCTGTTAAGTACCTATGAGTTCGATTCTGTTTATCTCCAGAAGATAACGGTTCCTTTTTGGGAGCGTGGGGATGTTGAATCCGCAACCCTGAATGGAGTTGAACTAGAACTGAGTGCATTAGGTGGATCTGTAGGCACAGACGGTAAACTAACCGCCGAGGTTATTGAAGTTGACGGACTTGATGAGGTTGCGGCGCTCGGGAAGGATAAGATTCAAGGTAAGATAGTGTTTTACAACCGTCCAATGGATCCACGTCCAATCAGCACATTCGAAAGCTATGGAGGTTGTGTGGATCAACGATACGCTGGCGCATCAATTGCTTCACAGTATGGTGCAGTAGCAGTTTTGGTGCGCAGTATGACGCTATTGGAGGATGATCACTTCCCTCATACAGGTAGCATGGGCTACAAACCGGATGTGACCAAGATTCCGGCTGCCGCACTAAGTACAAGCTCAGCAAATACGCTTTCCGAATCCATAAAGTCCGGTAAAGGGGCACAAGTTTCTTTGGAAATGAATTGTCGAACAAACCCGGATGTAGAATCCTTCAATGTTATTGCAGAGATAAAAGGCAGTCAGCATCCTGAAAAATTAATTGCCGTAGGTGGTCACCTCGACAGCTGGGATTTGGGCGAAGGTGCTCATGATGATGGCGCCGGGATTGTACACAGTGTTGAGGTTCTTCGAATAATGAAGGCACTCAATTATCAACCAAAACATACCATTCGGGTTGTGTTATTTATGAATGAAGAGAACGGTAACATGGGAGGAAAGTCCTATGCCCGGTATGCCAAGGAAGCGAATGAAAATCACGTCGCGGCTTTAGAGAGCGATCGAGGTGGCTTCAGTCCTCGCGGCTTCACTATAAAAGGGGATTCCAACCAAGTTAAGTTTATCCAAAGCTTCAAGCAACTACTTGAGCCGTATGGCCTGCACTACTTTGAGAATGGATATGCGGGGGTGGATATTAGTCCTTTAGCAACTGCAGATAATATGGTTAATCCTAAAATCCTAATGATGGGCTTAGTACCTGATTCACAGCGCTATTTCGATTTTCACCATACGGATGATGACATTTTTGAAAATGTTAATAAGCGCGAATTGGAGTTAGGGTGTGCATCACTAACCGCGATGATTTACCTAATTGATAACCATCTAAATGGACAGCTTTGATACGGAATGTCGCCGCAGCGGATGTCGCGGATATCACAGAGATTTACAATCATTACATCCGTGAAACTACGGTTACGTTTGAGGAAGAGAGTCTTAGTGATGAAGAGATGGCTGTACGAATTCACCACATTTCACTTCAGTATCCTTACATCGTATTTGAAGAGAGCGGTCGAGTAGTTGGATATGCTTACGCCACTCGATGGAAAGAGCGCTCCGCTTATCGCAATTCGGCAGAAACTACGGTATACGTGCACAAAGATTTTGTGGGGCGTGGAATTGGCAAGCAACTTTACCATCAACTTATTGATCTGTGCAAACAGACCAACTTGCATTATCTAATTGGCGGAATTACAATGCCTAACGATGCAAGTGTCAAGCTGCATGAGTCTCTAGGCTTCAAATACGTAGGCACCTTCAAAGAGGTTGGTTACAAGTTCGAGAAATGGCTCGACGTTGGATACTGGGGGAGGAGGATGTGAGTGAGAGTGTGGGTGTGAGTGTGAGTTTGACTAGAGATTCGTCGTCGGAATAATAATCTGTGATGTAATTTTCGCTATTCGCTATTCGCTATTCGCTATTCGCTATTCGCTATTCGCTATTCGCTATTCGCTATTCGCTATTCGCTATTCGCTATTCGCTATTCGCTATTCGCTATTCG
>Ga0181574_10000994_pt1 | contig 26575 bp, 19 predicted proteins | sample 101ome_24_FD_145600 | JGI IMG/M metagenome (GOLD analysis project Ga0181574, IMG submission 145600) | Coastal salt marsh microbial communities from the Groves Creek Marsh, Skidaway Island, Georgia - 101410AT metaG (spades assembly) | ecosystem: Environmental > Aquatic > Marine > Intertidal zone... | reverse complement strand
TATCCAGGCTCGGGGTCTCGATGCCAATCACGAGATCCTCCGGTGCGCCCATCTTTTTCAATGCGGCGCGCATGAGATCGCAGATTTTCTTGTTGGTGAGTTTCGCGCGGGGGTGCGGCGCGACGATGATTGAGTTTCTACCCTTGACTGCATGAATACCTTTGATGACGGGTGTGGCCTCTGGGTTGGTCGACGGCGCGAGCGCACCGATCACGCCAAGCGGTTTCGCCAGCACACGAATGTTTCGCTCCGGGTACTCCTCGATCACGCCTACTGACTTGTCATGAATGATGTCGAGCAGAGTTGCCCGTGTCTTGCGCTGAATTTTGAGGAACTTACCGTCGTAGTTGCCGAGCTGCGTCTCATCGATAGTGAACTGGGCGATCTCTTCAGCCATTCCAGGCCTGGCGACAGACCACACCATGGCGCGAATCAAGGCATCCACCTGTTCTTGCGAATAGTGCTCTATTTGCTTCTGGGCTGCTCGCGATCTCGCGACAAGCTCTGCAATATAGGTTTTTGCGTCGACGGTATCCTGTGACATAGCCGCGTTCCCCCATGGCTAAAAATCAGAGGCGCTAGAGTAAACCGCGGTGCCTCGCGTTGCCAGCATCTGCAGCGCTTTGACGACACTATTCGCTAGGAGACTTCGGTACATTCCATCGATTTATGGCGCCGCTGAGCTCAGCTTCAATGAGCTGAGTCATCCAAGCAACAGTCGTGGGTATTGGCCTGAATCGGTTTATACTTTGGGCCCGGCTCAAGGCGCGTCGCCGAGTAGCGCAGGCTCAAACAGGCGTTGTGAGCAGTGCGGCTCGCGAGGCCACAGCGTCGGACTATGGTCAGCACCCTGATGCGGATCCTGAATAGCAAGCGGTCACGCAGATGTGCCGCAAGTAAAAAAGTGGTGGAGAACCCCGAGTGGATTTTGAACTGAACGACGAGCAGCAGGCCTACATTGCCAGCGCGAGAGCGTTTTCAGAAAATGAACTGGCTCCCCATGCGGCAAGGTGGGACGCGGAATCCGTCTTCGCGAAGGAGGCACTGCGCGCGGCGGGTGAACTGGGCTTTATGGGTATGTATACCCCCGAAGCAGCCGGTGGTCTCGGCATGGGTCGGCTCGATGCGAGTCTGATTGTCGAGGAGCTTGCTAAAGGGTGCACCACCACTGCTGCGTTTCTGACCATACACAACATGGCAACGGCCATGATCGGCAAATACTGTCAGCCAGCTGTGGTGGATGAGTGGTGCCCAGAGCTGGTGATGGGCGAGAAATTGGCTTCCTACTGCCTGACTGAACCTGGCGCCGGCTCGGATGCCGGTAGCTTGCGCACCAGCGCGCAATTGGACGGTGACTGCTACGTTGTGAATGGTAGCAAGGTATTTATCTCTGGCGCCGGAGAGACCGATGTACTGGTCGTTATGACGCGCACGGGAGACACCGGCCCCAAGGGCGTGACGGCGCTATTAATCCCCGCCGATGCAGAGGGTATTCAATACGGCAAGAAAGAACACAAGATGGGCTGGAATGCGCAGCCCACCCGCATGATCACCTTTGATAACGTGCGTGTGCCAGCCTCGCAGCGACTCGGCGAAGAGGGACAGGGCTTTGCAATTGCAATGGAAGGCCTCGACGGCGGCCGCATTAATATCGCGACCTGCTCGGTCGGTACGGCTCAGCGCGCGATTCAAGATGCCACGGCTTACGTTCAGGAACGCAAGCAGTTTGATACTGCCATTGCAGAATTTCAGAATACACAATTCAAGCTGGCGGATATGCTGACCGAGTTGGTCGCGGCCAGACAAATGATCCGGCTCGCGGCCAGCAAGCTCGATAAAAAGGATCCCCAAGCAACCACGTATTGCGCGATGGCCAAGCGCTTTGCCACGGATGTGGGCTTCGCGGTCTGCAATGATGCCCTGCAGTTGTTGGGAGGGTATGGCTATATCAAGGAGTATCCGATGGAGCGTTACGTACGGGACACGCGGGTACATCAAATTCTCGAAGGAACCAATGAAATCATGCGCGTTATTGTCGGCCGAAAGTTGCTGATGGACGGCGCGCTGGAGGTAATTCAATGAGCATCAGTCCGTCTGAAAAAATCAAAGTCACGATCGAGGGCAACATCGCCACGGTCGTCATCGACAATCCTGCCGCCAACACCTGGGATCGCGAGAGTTTGCCCGCGCTCAAACAGGTTGTGGAGGCGCTCAATGAAGAACCCACCGTATATGCGCTGGTCTTGACAGGCGCCGGTGAGAAATTCTTTTCTGCCGGTGCGGACCTCAATCAATTTGCGTCCGGTGACGCCGATGTGGCTCGCGCGGTAGGAGACGCTTTTGGAGAAGCATTTGAGGCGCTCGCGGACTTCCGTGGCGTTTCCATTGCAGCCATCAATGGCTTTGCCATGGGCGGTGGTCTTGAGGTCGCGCTGGCCTGCGATATCCGCATTGCCGAAGAGCAGGCCGCGTTGGCACTGCCCGAGGCTCGCGTGGGCTTGCTGCCCTGTGCCGGCGGCACGCAACGCCTGACGCAACTCGTTGGAGAAGGCTGGGCCAAACGCATGATTCTCTGCGGCGAACGGATTGGTGCCCAGCAGGCGCAAACCCTTGGCCTCGTCGAAGAAGTGGTGCCCGCTGGCGAGGCGTTGTCCGCTGCCACTGCGCTGGCTGCCAAGGTAGGCAATCAGTCGCCTACTTCGGTCGCGGCCTGCAAGCGCCTCATCCACTCGGCGCGAAACATCGCCATTGCTGACGGGCTGGTTGCCGAGCGAGATGAATTTGTGGCGTTGTTTTCCACCGAAGATCAGAAAGAAGGCACCAATGCTTTTCTAGAGAAGCGCGAGCCTGAGTGGAAGAATCGATGACGGATAGTGTTCTGGTCTCCGAGCATCCTGCCGGCGAACACCGCATTGGGCAGTTGACCCTCAACGTCGAAAAAACCCTGAACTCGCTGACGCGAGAGATGGTCGATATCATCACCGACCGCCTCGAGGCATGGGCGCAAGACGACACCGTTGTTGCCGTAGTGATCGATGGTGCGGGTGAAAAGGCCTTCTGTGCGGGTGGGGACGTTCAAGCCCTCCGCAATTCCTGCATCGAGACCCCCGGTGGCCCTTGCGAGTATGCCGAGCACTTTTTTGCTCGCGAGTACCGAATGAATTACCTGCTTCATACTTATGCCAAGCCGCTCATTTGCTGGGGGCATGGTGTGGTGATGGGCGGTGGATTGGGTATCTTGGCAGGCTGCCGCTACCGCGTGGTGAGTGAGCGAACCCGCATTGGTATGCCCGAGGTCACGATTGCGCTGTTCCCCGATGTCGGCGGCAGCTGGTTCCTGAATCGCATGCCGGGCGAGGTGGGTCGTTTCCTCGCGCTCACCTCATCACACATCAATGCAACCGATGCGCTTTATTGCGATCTGGGCACGCACTTTTTGGCTAACGAGCAAAAAGGCGCTGTGCTGGCAGGTCTGTTCGCCGCAGCATGGACGGATAGCCCAGAGTCGAATCATGAAGTGGTAGCCACTTTGTTGTTGCAGACGAGCCCCGCAGTCGCGCAGCCTGATGCGCAGCTGGAACCGAACATCGATATCATTAATGAGTGGATGGCGGGTGATGACCTGGGAGCCATTTTCGCCCGCGTCATGGCTTGGCAGGGAGATGACGCATGGCTGGGCAAGGCGCGCGACGGATTTGCCCACGGCTCGCCGCTGGCAGCCAGCTGGATTTTCCGTCAGCTGAATCAGACTCGCGAGGCCAGTCTCGAGCAGGTCTTTGAGTCTGAGCTGGTTCTGGGTTGCAACATTATGCGCCACCCCGAATTCGCCGAGGGTGTTCGCGCTTTGTTGGTCGACAAAGACCGAGCGCCATCGTGGACTTATCCTGATCTCGATTCTGTGCCGTCCGACGTGGTCGACACTTTCTTCACTGCGCCGGCAGAGATGCCTGTGCTCGGATTACCGGAGTAATACATGGCCACGATCGCGTTTCTGGGCTTGGGCAACATGGGTGGGCCGATGGCCAAGAATCTCATTGCTGCGGGTCACACCCTCACCGTTTTCGATTTGGTGGAAGCGGCTTGTGCAGCGGTGGCGTCTGAGGGAGCCTCAATTGCCGCTTCTGCGGCTGAGGCGGCGGAGGGCGCCGATGTGATTATCAGCATGCTCCCCGCAGGTAAGCACGTCGCCGGCACGTTTCTTGGTGAGGACGGTCTTCTGGCCAAGGTATCCCCGGACACGTTGATTCTTGATGCTAGCACCATCGACGCGGCCACCGCGCGTCAGGTCGGCGAGGCGGCGGCCCAGCTCGGTATCGATTTTATGGATACCCCGGTATCAGGCGGTGTAGCGGCTGCCGCGGCCGGAACCCTGGCCTTTATGTGTGGTGGCAGTGCAGCGGCATTCGACCGAGCCAAACCGATTCTTGAAGGCATGGGCAGCGCGGAAAAAATCTTTCATGCCGGCCCCGCTGGTGCCGGCCAGGTAGCGAAGGCCGCAAACAATATGCTGCTGGCAGTGCACATGATCGGAACATCAGAGGCATTGGCTATGGGGGAGGCCCACGGGCTGGATCCGGCGGTACTCTCAGAGATTATGAAGGCCAGCTCTGGTAACAACTGGTCCCTGCAGGTCTACAACCCCTGGCCCCACGTGATGGAGGGCGCTCCCGCGAGTAACAATTACCAGCCCGGTTTCATGGTTGACCTGATGGTCAAGGATCTTGGACTGGCCTGCGAGGTTGCGGAGAGCTGCGGACTCAACAACCAGATGGGGAAGCAGGCCATGGCAGCCTACTCAGCCCATCAGGGTGAAGGCAATGGCCCTCGCGATTTCTCGTCCATTCTGGAGTGGGTGAAGGCCCAATAGTCCGATCGTCTGGTGCGGTGCCGCTACTGCGACACCCAACTTGCCCCAAGGCGTGCTTTGAGTGGTTCCAACCAGGGTTCGTAGTGCTTCCATTGTTCCAGTGCGGTCGAGAAGATCGGTTGGCGGACCTGTTCCGAGGAAGGCGTTCGCACATTGCGCTCGGTCTTATGAAATTCGAGGCATGACTCCTCAAACGGCAACCCGCAGAAGTCCAGCATGCGCCGCACCTGTGTCTCGAGATCGGCGACCACATCTTCGTGTTGAACTTTCAGAACAAAGCCCGGTAGTACCTGATTCCAGTGGTCCATGAGTCGTACGTAATCCAAATAGTATTGCGCGATATCTTCAAGGTCATAACTGAACATTTGCCCTTCGGCAAAGAGCTGCTTGAAACCTGAGAAACAACAGGACATCGGATCACGTCGCGCATCGATCACTTTTGCATTAGGGAGCATTAGCTTGATGAGCCCAATATGACGAAAGTTGTTTGGCATCTTGTCTATGAAAAAAGGTGCGCCCAGACGGTGCACCCGCGTGTCCCGAATGTATTCCTCGCCGAGCGTGGTCAGTTGCTCCGGGGTCAGATCTGCGAGGTTGAAAGGATATTTTTGGTTGCCCTGTCGCTGTCCGAGCCGCCGCAACTTGCCGCTGATCGATAGCACGTTGGGTAGCTCCAAGGTCCCGTCTACCAGACTGTGCGAGGAAAGGATCTGCTCCAATAAAGTAGAGCCTGCGCGCGGTAGCCCCAGAATGAAAATGGGGTCGGGCGCCTCACAGCCTGTGGCGCGCGCAAATATCTCTGGGGTACACGCGGCGATTTGCTCATCACATTCTTTGGTTGTGCCTTCCGCGCGATACTGGAGTTGCGCCTTTTTGGTTGCGTTCCCCTTGGCATAATGTTCAAAGGAACGCTCATAATTTTGCCGGTCCTCAAACGCTTTACCCAATGCGAACTGAAGGTAAACCCGGTCTTGTCCGCCTAGGTGCGGATTATTTTGCAGCGCTTCCATCGCTGCGAGTTCTTCGTCATCAAAGCGATAGACCTTGAGGTTTGCCAGCGAGTACCACGCATCGCAATAAAAGGGCTGAGCAGCCAATGCAGCCCGATAAGCCGCCACAGCTTCGTCGGAGCGCCCCCCTGTTTTGAGCGCGTGACCCTTGGAGACGTTGGTGACGGGGTCATGCGGCACGGTTGCCAGAATTTTGTCGAATAGTTCCAGCGCCGTTTCATAGTCGCCAAGCTGCATGCACTGAATGGCGTAGAGAGACTGTAGCTGTGGGTTGTCTGGCGCCTGTTCCAGTAGCGCCTTGGCTTCTTCTACAGCCTTCTGGAATCGTTGCCGTTTGCTCAGCACCTGAACGTAATCGATCCGCGCTTGCCGATGTGTTGATTCGAAGGCCACTGCGCTTTCGAGCAAAAACTCTGCGTCTTCCAGCACGCCATGGCGGATCGCGATCTCGGCAAGGATACGCATGCCATCGATGTGCTGGGGGTTTTGCTGCATAAATTGGCGGCAAAGCTGTTCTGCTTGGTGCAGTTTGGCCTCATGCAGAAGATCCCAGCTCGCCAGTAGGGGAGGAGGGAGCTCTGCCAGCCACTGCAGGCGTTGATTGATTTGCGAGAGTCGCTCGGGCGATCCTTCTCCCAGCAACTGTTTTTGGCCCATCCAACTGGCTTTCAGTCCCGGGTTCAGATGGCAGGCGGTGGCGTAGGCATTCAGTGCCTCAATGTTCATTCCTGCGTCGCGGTAAAGATGCCCGATTTCCTGAAAAGCGCGGCCGAAAGAGGGGTGCGCCTCGATGAGCCTCAAAAGGGTTTTCTCCGCTTCGGCGAAGTCGCGCAGATGTCTCTGGCACACGCCCGTCATATAAAGGCCCATGCGCGATGTCTTGACGCTGTCGGGTAGAGCCTCAATGGCGGAAAGCGCCGCCGGGATATCGCCGCCCTGAATTAACTTTTGCGCTGCCGCGAGTGCTTCTGAAAAGTCTGTTGCCGGTGAGGACATATCGCTTGCCCGGGTTCGTTGCATGAGTGACCAATAAAAAAAGTGCCCCGATTGGGGCACTTTTTCAAGGTGCAGATGAGACTAATATCAATCAGAACTCATAAGAAACGCGAACGCCAAGGGTGGTCGGTGGTGCCAGTGCCAGCCGCTCTCGGTCATTTACATAGTTTGCGCCTGTCACGACTTGCTCATCAGTGAGGTTAGTCACGAACGCTTCAAGCATCCACTTATCCGCGCTGACTCCCGCGGTGACGTTCGCCATCGTCCAGCTGGGTACTTCCATCCGGTTGATAGTGATGATGTCGCTGTAGGATTTAGCGGAGTGGGCAATGCTAGGCATAACATGTGCGGTCCAGCCATTACCCATGGTCCATTCGTAACGCATCCACACATTGCCCTGGAACTCAGGTGCGTAAGCCAACTCCATCCCTTGCACGATGTCCTGCGAGGGAGTCTTGGTGTCGGTAATCTCGCTGTCGAGGAACGAGAAGGCTGCGCCCATGGTGAGATTGGCTGAGGGTGCCCAGGTGATATCTCCCTCGATACCGGTCACCTCTGCATCTGCCGCGTTATCAGAGAAGAACAGATTCACAATACTGGTATCGAAAATCGTGGTCTGAAGATCCGAGATGTCGAGGAAGAACAGCGCACCATTGAAACGGAGCGTGTTATTCAGCATGTCGAGTTTCCAACCCAGCTCTATGTTGATGAGCTCATCTGACTTCACATCAAATGGAACGGTATACCCCGTTGCGGATTGATAGGCACCCCCCGGCCGGTTGAGCAGTCCTGTACGGAAGCCCTCGGACCAAGTGACGTACCACAAATGGTCGTCGTTCGGCGCCCAAGATACGGTGACCTTACCAATGACACCGTCATCCTCGGCTTTATCCGGCGCGTAGATGCTGTTAACGATGCGCTGGTAGTTGGGATCGTCCTCTGAGGGCAGGTTGTCCGGTGTGTAAACCGGGCTGGCCTCATAGGGGAAGAACCCGGAGTAGGTCCATCGAATCGATTTGTCGCCGTCATAGAGGTCATTAATGTTGGTGCCGAACTTGTTGTAGTCGGTTCCCGACATGTTATAGAAGGACGAGTTGGCGCTACCAGCGAGGTCTACCTCGTAGTCGAACCAGCGCAGACCGCCAGTGATCGACAAGCTGTCTGTCAGATCAAAGGTGACCTCACCAAAAATACCCATTCGGTCATCGGTCCTCAGGATATCGTTTCTGAAGATGGTGTCTCTGGGGTAGGGCCCGGCGCCGACCTTGTAACCACCCTGGCCGTCGTAAGGATAGTTGTAGTTCTCAGGAAATCCGAAGCCAGTGCCGTTGTACCCGCCACCCCACACGTCAACGAACTTGTTGCCGGGGTAGGAGAAGTCGACCATCTCTGTCAGTTCCATCTCACTGAAGAAACCGCCAGCGGTAACGCGCACGCGTTTTTCCTGATCGGTAGTAAAGCGAATTTCATGAGTCATGAATTCGCTGTCTACTTTGTTGGTAGTAAAGAGGTTGGGGGCCTGACAAGTGCCTGATGGAATCCCTGCACCCGCCGGCGAGTACCCAGTGTAAGACACGTAGTAGTCACAGATGTAATAAGGGATGTACTGCCCAATGAACAGGTAGTCAGAGTAGTCCGTGCGCTGGTCGGTCTCGCGCTCGGTGAAGGCGCCCGTATACAGCACTTCCAACGCACCAATACGACCTTCTATGGTCCAGTGCATGTTGGTGTACTCATCTTCAACGAATTCTTTTTCAAAACGTTGAATCTGGTAGTCGTCGCTCAAATTCGGATCAGCATAGAAAGTGCCATCGCTCTCGATCTTTTGAGCCATGGCGCCTACCGTCACGCGCCAATTGTCATTGATATCCCACATCGCGCTGATGCGACCACCTGAATAGGAGGTGTCATTGAAGTCGTCTTCGACCAGCGCAGCGTTATTGGCCTCAAGGAAGGTAACGTTGCTGAAATCAACACCCGCCTGAAACCCTCCGCGGTAATCTCTTACCACTGTGCCATTTGAGCGCACTGTACCTGCTGGGCGAAAACGCGCGCTTTCCCGAGCCGTCCGGGTTCCTGCTACGTTATCAATATAGCCACCTTTCTCGTCGGTGAAGACCACACCGCGGATGGCAAAGTTGTCGCTAAGGGGAATGTTTAGCATGGCATTGATGTTGTAGTTCGCCTCGCCATCCTTCATCGTCGACGCACCTGCCTGCACTCGCCCATAGAAACCCGAGGTATCAGGCTTATTGGTGATCAAGCGCACCACGCCAGACTGTGAGCTGGCGCCGAAAAGCGTCCCTTGAGGTCCTGCCAATACCTCTACCCGGTTGATATCGGTGATGTAGATATCGAGGTTCCGACCCGGCTGCGCCATCGGCTGTTCATCAAGGTAAAGCGCCACGTTGGGGCTCAGTCCTGCCACACCCGAGGTGGTGAGGTTCGGTGTGGTTGATGCCACGCCGCGAATGTACATGGTGCTTTGGCCAGGGCCGGCGCCACCGGCAGACACGTTAGGTAGCTCGATCAGGTAATCAGAAAAATTCGAGACGCCGCGTTGGTTCAGCGATTCTTCGGTCAGCGCCGAAACGGCAACGGGGACGTCCTGAAGGCTCGCTGCCTGTTTGGTGGCGGTTACCACAACCTCTTCGAGTTGCGCGAGCACGGGGCTCGACACCAGCGGCAAGAGTGCAACGCCCAGCGCTGCTGCCAAGGGTGTTCGTTGAAAACGGTGGTGATGAGACATACTGGCTCCCTAGAATTTCAGTGGCAGAGGAAAATCATTATTTTTCGAGAATTCGAACCCGCACCCTAACGTTTATGAGGCCTTCCTGCAAATCGGCCCTTGCTGGAAACAAGGCTGTGCGGCGCCAAAATCGAGAGCCGGCATCGGGTACACTGTCACCGGACACTGAAAAGAGGGCACCATGTCTGAGCAATCCCCCCGCCGTTTCAGCATCGATTCAGCCGTTTTCTTTCCCGCGCTAATACTTCTTTTCGGCTCCATTTTGATGGTGCTGACCCTTCCCGAGAAGGGAAGTGATCCCTTTGTGGGGCTGCAGACCCTGATCGTTGATACCGCAAGTTGGTTTTATGTGCTCATTGTGTCGCTAATTGCGGTGATCGTCGTTTATCTTGCAATTTCTCGTTATGGAGATATCAAGCTCGGCCCCGACCACGCTGAGCCTGATTACAGTTACCTCTCCTGGTTTGCGATGCTGTTTTCTGCGGGTATCGGCATCGGCATGATGTTCTATGGCATCGCTGAGCCCGTGATGCATTTTCTCGCGCCACCAACAGGACCCGGCGGCACGCCGGCGGCAGCCACGGAAGCGATCCAGATCAGCTACTTTCACTGGGGTTTCAACGCCTGGGCTATTTACGCCATTGTGGCGCTGATCCTCGCCTATTTTGCCTACCGGCACGATCTGCCGCTGACATTGCGATCAGCTTTCTACCCTCTGATCGGCGAGCGAATACAGGGACCGATTGGCGCGTCGGTGGACGTATTCGCCGTGGTCTGTACCACCTGCGGCATTTCGGTGAGTCTTGGTTTAGGCGTGCTGCAGATCAATACCGGGTTCAACTATCTGTTTGGCTTGCCAATCGATGTGTGGGTTCAGGTAGGCCTCATTTTTGCCACGATGGCCATTGCAACGGTCTCGGTGGTGCTAGGTTTGGACAGCGGCATCAAGCGCTTGTCAGAAATCAATATCGTGTTGGCCGTGCTGCTCCTGCTCCTTATTCTGCTGACTGGTCCTACGGCCTTACTTCTCGCCAGCACGCTTCAGAATTTTGGAGCCTACACGGCGGGCCTCGTGACGCGCACCCTCGATATGTACGTGTATGAAACGACCAACTGGTTCGGGGGTTGGACGATTTTCTACTGGGGTTGGTGGATCAGTTGGGCACCCTTTGTGGGGGTGTTTGTCGCAAGGATTTCCCGCGGCCGCACCATTCGTGAGTTTCTGATCGGCGTGACTTTGGTGCCCACACTGTTCATTTGTTTGTGGATGGGGGTGCTCGGAGGCAGTGCGCTTGAACTGATTACCAATCAGGGGTTTGTCGAGTTAGGCACGGCGGTGCAGGAAAACCCCGCGGTAGGACTGTTTCGCTTTCTGGAATACCTGCCCTCTACCAGGGTCCTGAGCGTCATCTCTCTGATGATGATTGTGATCTTCTTTGTGACCTCTGCAGACAGCGGTGCGATGGTCCTGAATATGCTGAGTGCGAAGGGCGTTGACAACACTCCGGCCTTGCAACGCACGATCTGGACTTTAGTGATTGCGCTGGCTGCCTCACTGCTGCTTTTGGGCGGTGGATTACAGGCCCTGCAGACGGCGACGATCGCCAGCGCACTGCCGTTCGCAATAGCCATGTTGGGCGCCTTTTGGGGATTTGGACGCGCGATTGTGGCCGACGGAGCCAAGCGTCAGGCGCACTCTATTCACGCGCCCCCTGCGATGGCCGCGGAGGGCTGGCGCGATCGCCTCAAATTATTGCTCGATTACCCCGACAAACCGTCTGTTCAGGCTTTTCAACGCGACACCATTGAACCGGCCATGCGCAGTTTTGCCGGGGAGCTTTCGGAGCGAGGGGTGTCGGCTCGTGTGGTCGCGAATGACGATGGGTTGTCAGTCAGGCTCGAGGTCTCACATGGGGAGGAAGTCGATTTTATCTACGAGGTGTGCGCGAGACACCACCGCTTACCTGACGCCTCCATAGGTGTGACAGACCACGCGGCCCAGAAGGAGGGCTTTTTTCGCGCGGAGGTTCACTTAGCGGAGGGCGGGCAGGACTATGACGTGATGGGATGGACGCAGGAGCAGGTGATCGTCGATATTCTCAGCCAGTATGAGGACCATCTGCATTTCCTGCATACCATGAGGTAAAAAGCGCGCTCAATTGACGATGGTAACGGGATGAATGGGCGCCTTGGTCCGGTCCGGGTTAACGCGCAACATGTCTGGGATCATGGCGTTGAGTGCGGCCTGACGGTTCTCGGGTGCGGGGTGGGTACTGAGAAATTCAGCAGGCCGGTCATCATTTAAATCGCCCATTTTTTGCCATAGCGTTACGGCAGCTTCGGGGTCATATCCTGCCTGGGTGGCGAGCCTCATCCCCATGACATCTGCTTCGTTTTCAGCGTCGCGGCTGTTGGGGAGGGTCAACGCCACATTCGCGGCAACGGCAGCTCCGGCCATGGCCGCACCGCTGTTATCGGACGCCGCACCGATCACCGCTATCCCCAGGGTGGTGGCCATCGCCCGGGACATTCTCTCGGCCGTGTGATTGGCGAGGGCATGGGAGATTTCGTGTCCCATGATTTGGGCAAATTCGTCATCGGTGAGGTCAAGCTGGTCAAACAACCCGGTGTAGACCGCCATTCTTCCGCCCGCCATACACCAGGCATTAACGGTTTCCGTATCGTCGACAATGGCGACGCTCCATTTCCAATCGGCGCTGTCGGGGAACTGGGTAACGGCTATCGAGACCAGTCGCCCGGTGATGCGGGCGACCCGCGCGACCGTAAGAGGGTCGTTCACCAGTTTGTCTTCGTCATCTAGCTGTCTGACGGTGTCGAGATAGGCGGTTTCGGATTCGATAATCGCCGCGTCTGGAGAGATGATAATGAACTGGCTACGACCCGTCGGGCTGGTGGCGCAGCTGATCAGCCCTGCTAACGAAAGCGCTAACAGCAGGCCTCGGGCGGCAATAGTGTGCCAATAACTCATCGTCTCATTACCCAGTAGATGACCCTTGAAGCGGCAGATTAGCCAAAACCGGGGGACCCCGCTATGGCATTTCTCACGGTAAAACCTGCGCTCCGCAAGCCATTGAAAGCAGGAAGCTGGGTTGCGTCAGCCCGGCTCCGATTCGTCGCCCGCTGTGACCCGCAACAACCCACGGTAGACACCACGGGCGCTCGATTCTCCCGTAATCACGCGATAGACGTCCTCACTGATCGGTAAGCTGATTCCCTTTTCGCGGGCTAGCTCGATCACAGTTGGCGCGCTTTTCACCCCCTCTGCCACCATATGCATTGTTTCGATGATGTCATGAATAATGCGCCCCTTGGCGAGCTCCATCCCCACGTGCCGATTTCGACTCTGGGGGCTGGTGCAGGTAGCGATCATGTCGCCCATACCGGCAAGCCCGGCGAAAGTCTCTGCCTTGCCGCCCAGCGCCACGCCGAGACGACTCATTTCGGCCAGCCCCCGGGTGATTAACGCAGCACGCGTATTGTCTCCGGCGCCCAGGCCGTCTCCCATGCCCACTGCGATCGCAATAATATTTTTCAGTACGCCCCCGAGCTCGCATCCAATCACGTCTCGATTGGTGTAAACCCGGAACAGACCCACGTTGAGCCGGGGTTGCAATGCCAGCGCGGCGTCGTGTTGCTCTAGCGCTAAAACACTTGCCGCGGCTTGGCCGGCGACGATCTCCCGCGCGAGGTTGGGGCCAGTGAGTACGCCCGGGATCCTGCCCGGCGCAACCTCGCGGATAATTTCGGTCATGCGCATGCGCGTTCCTTTTTCCAGCCCCTTACTCAGACTGATAATAGGAATGCCATCGGGGATGTCGGGTAAAGCGCTGGAGAGCACCGACCGAAAATGGCTACTTGGCACCGCGATCAGGACGGCGTTGGCCTGACCTACCGCAGCCTGAATATCGCAGGTGGCCGCAAGTTTTGGGTGCAGAGCTGCGTCTCCCAGATAACGCGTATTGCGGTGGGTCTGGTTGATCTCGTCAACGATGCTCGCATCTCGTGCCCACAGCAGGGTTTCGCATTGGCGACTGATGACAGAGGCTGTAGTGGTACCCCAAGAACCCCCTCCGAGCACCGCGATTTTAAATGGTTCCACGAGCGACATCCCTCAGCGTGCTGGCACCACGATCCGCGATACTCAGGGCCCTTATTATCTCGAGCCGGCGAATCAGCTGATTCAAGGATTCAGCTTGCTCATAGCGCAGTGCTGAACTCTCCACCAGACCCCTGCTTGCTAACATTTTCCAAGCATTGGCAAAGAGCAGTTTCCCTATCGACGCCTCACTGCTAATGCGTCGCTGCAAGTATGCCTGCTTACCGAACCGCATGCATCGATCGATAAAGTCTGTTTCATCAAGGTTGCCAGAGTCGCCGTGCCGAGCCAGCACATCGGCGCCGATGCTGTAAGCCTCGGCAAAAATGGTGAGCGTCAGGTGACCTAATTTTGGCGAAAGCTTTGCCAGAATCGCTCTGGCGTTACTGCTGTCTCCGCCGATCTGCTGTTGCCATTGTGGCGCCTCTTGGCAAAGTTCCAAATCGATCTCTTTTTCAAAGCGTTGACTGTCAGAATAGAAGAACTCGAATTTGAAGAGATCGCGTAGCTCTCGCACTTCTTGCCAGAAGGTTTCAAGGGGTGCCACGGTGCTCTCCGCTTCACTCACCGCGAGCAAAGCCAATTCAGCAACCGCCCGGTGGACAAAGAAATGCACAATCGTATTGCGATAGAAGCTGGCAATCGCCGCCTGACCCTCGCCAATCCCATAAACCGTCTCCTGCCCACCATCAAAGCGTGTGATGATCCCCTCTTCGATCATATTCACTAGCGGGCCAGTCATGTCATCGACAAACCTGAGATTGAAGTCGGGCGAGAGTTTGACCCCTCGAGCAAGTGCCCAATCCGTAATGGCACGCATTTCATTGCCGATTTCATGCTCCGTCAGCGCGCGGGGAAATGCACCGAGCAGTGCGGCGGAGGCCACCGCCGGAAAGGTGGCGGGAGTCACGCGATTGGCTTCAACGGCTACCTGAAAGGCGATTTTTGATATCGCCAGTTGATCGCCGGGGTCAGGTGCCTCTTCGAGTACAACGGACCGGCCAAAGTCGACATGAATGCGGCCCATGGGCCTTGCCAGACTGCGGAGGTAACGCACGAGCCAGCCGACCGACTCGGGCGCCTTGGGCGTCCCTGATTGTTCGCGGGCATATTCCTCGGCGTCGCGCACCAGATCATAAGACACCGATACCGGAATGATATGAATATCTCGCGAGCCCGCGTGATGCGCTCCCTCCAGAACGTATTTGAGCAGTCCGTACTTGGGCGGCATGAGTTTACCCAGTCGTGAGCGTGTGCCCTCGAAAGACCACGTCATGGGAAACCGTTTCTCCATGAGATATCCGATGTATTGTTTGAGGCTGAGCTTGTAGACCTCGTTATCCTGAAAGCTGCGGCGGATGAAAATGCCGCCGGCGCGTCTTAACAGGAAGCCCAGTACCGGGATGTCCAGATTAGCGCCGCCGAAAAAATGGGGCATGGGGAAGTCGTTGTCGAAAAGGATCTTGGGCACGACGAAGCCGTCGATGTAGGTTTTGTGAGTCCATAACAACGCCGAGGGATGACGTCGGACGATCTGTCTCACGCGCTCCAGGTCTGTAGCGTCGTACTGCAGTGTTTTGTCATAGCCTAGCCCAAGACATATGCCACATAGTCGGGCCCATACGTCGAGCCAGAATCCTGTAGGGATAGAGATCATCTCTCGCAGGTAGTCGTTCGCCTCTGCGCGAACTGCTCTGGTGGTTTTACCGGAGCTGTCAGCAATAGCACCCAGACCTGCCTTGAATGCCCGATTGTTGCGAATGCTCTGGTGGACGTATCGGGGCACTTTATAGCGCCCGCCGATTAGCTGCCGCTCGGCAATATCGAGTACCACCGCAGCCTGGCGTGCGACAAATATGGCGAAGTCTTCTGATTGCTCGGATGCACTCAGCCCGGTCTTGGCTTCAAATCGCGTGCCAAGTTCGCCGAGCGAACCCGGCTCTCCTGCGGTGAGGTTCAGGCGCTCGGGGTTGTGTCGGGCGACTCGGGAAGCCAACCAACCGGGTGGCCTTCGGTCACCGCCTTTGAGGAGGTCCCGGATTTTAGGGCCAGAGCCCGATTGGTGTTCTCGGCTGAGCCAAGACACCCGAAGCGGCGCAATGGTCGCTGCGGGCTGCTCGCGTATCGCTTCCTCTAATCTGCGGGTATCTAACGCCTTGCGATCGTCGTACAGGCCGATGTGTACGATGGTGGCCAGTCGGTGCGGAGATTGATGTGTGCTGATCCAGGCATCGAGTGTTTGCCTGTCGAATCGGCGTGTCGCGTCCAGCAAGAAAATAACGGGCTGTTCACCTTCGGGCCAAGGGCTGACTTTGAGCAGTTCCCCCTGAGACAGTGCGGTCACACGTTAATGCCTGGTGGCTGAAACCTCTCCTTCGACGTCACTAATCTGACGTGTCGCAGGAGCAGGTGCTAATCGACCTTCGACCAGTTGCTCGAAAGAGACATCGTCACCTTTCGTTGCTGAGGCAGGAGATCCTCCTGCAGACACCTTTTGACTTTTTTTCTGACCGCGGACTTCCGGTCTCAAATCCTCGGGAGTCTGACGATGCAGATTGGCGGTCTCCGCAACGGAGAGTTCAGGTTGGCCCAAGGTTCGCAGAAAAGCGTTGCGCACCTCGGCCACGTGCTCGTCGATGGTTGCAATCTTCCAGGAGGAAGTGTCAATCGCGGGCAATACATCCACGTGCACGGTTCCACTACGGAACACCCTGTCTCCCTTGGGTGAGATATCACTGGAGTTGTGAATCACGACCGGCACGACGGGAACGCCCGACTGGATCGCAATATGAAAACCTCCTTTTTTGAAGGCCCCAAGCTTGCGTGTGGGTGCGCGCGTTCCCTCGGGTGCAATCACAAGACTTTTGCGATCCTGTTGCATTGCACTTACCAGGGGTTGCATGGTTTCGATAGCGGCTTTGCGATCGCTCCTATCGATAAAAACGACCCCGGCCGCTCCCATCACTGAGCCGATCACCGGCAGATTTTTCAGTTCGCGCTTACCCACGCCGACGATATCCCGCCTAATCAGGCTCGCCATGATCAGCATGTCGGCATTGCTCTGATGGTTGAACATAAAAATCGCGGGGCGTTGGTTCCATAGATGCTCGCGCCCGCGAACGTCCAGATCCATCCCAATCAGGGCGCTGGCGGTATCCGCAAACAGCGAAATCGAGAAGTTCACCGAGTCCCTGCGAGATCCACTCAGTGCATACAGTGGCAGGCTCATCATGAAGCTCCCCACCAGTGAACTGGTTGCGGCGAGTGAGCGCAGTACCTGACTTCCCGAGGCGTTCCCGCGACTGGCGAAGTCGCTTGCGGTCCAGTCTCGCTCGCGCGCAATCTGTCTAAGCTGCCGACTGCCATTGAGCACCACCGGATGACTGACAGCTTCCAGTAGCTGGATATCATCGGTGCTGTCACTGTAAAAGAAGCAGTTCGAGAGAGAGCCATGGTGCTTTTGGGCAAACTCCTCCGCGGCGTCAACTTTACCTTCGCCAAAACAGGTGGGCGTCACAACGCTTCCGGTGAAGTAGCCGTCAACAACCTCTAACTCAGAAGTGTAGATGTCCTCGATACCCAGATCTGTCGCTGCTGGGCGAACCTGATAGGGGGTTGCAGAACTGATGATTGCAATGCTGTGGCCTTGGGCTCGATGTGCCTCGATCAGCTTTCTCGCCTCGGGATAGATGAGCTTTGCAATGGCGCGGCGAAAAAGTCGCTCGCTGTTGGCGACATATTCCGATTCCGAACGGCCGGCTAGGTACTGTGCATGCACCGCCATGAGCGCCGAGAAACCCAGCCCTCCCAAGCCGAACCGCGTTGCCGCCTGGGTGAGTTGCACCAGATCGGCCGGAGAGATTTCGCCGCGAGAAATTTGATCCTTGAGAAAGGCGGTCGCGGAGTAGCCTGAGATAATAGTGCCGTCAAAATCAAATAGCGCGCACGTGTCGGGCCCCGGCTCCGAGTCGGCGATCTGCTGCAAAAGTGAATGCAATGACATATCAGGCTGGCCTTGGCGTAACCGAAATTTTGACTAGGATCAGAACCTTACACGGCAGGCAGTCCCAGTACCAAGTGTAAAAACGCCAAAACTGCCGGTCTAATTGCTCGTTTTGGGGTGTCTTTGGTGCGCTAATGACGCCCGAAGTCGGATTTGGGCAGGTCAGTCAACAGTAGGTCGCTTCATGGATTACGGTCTAGTCACATTACTTCCCACGGCGCTGGTGCTCATGCTGGCGATCTGGAGCCGTCGAACACTCGAGTCGGTGCTGGCGGGCGCGCTGGCCGCTTTTTTCATTCTGGAGGGGCCAGGCTTTCTGGATGCCATGGCTGGCGCGACACTCGCCGTCCTGATGACAGAGGATGTTGCATGGGTGATGCTCGTATGCGGGCTTTATGGCGGTTTCATCGGCTTGCTGGTGAAAGGAGGGGGCTCCTACGCGTTTGGTCGTGCGTTGATCAGCAGGATCGAGTCCAAGCGTGGAGGTCTGCTGGCGACCTGGGCGCTGGGGCTGGTCATTTTTCTAGACGATTATCTGAATTCCCTGACGGTGGGAGCGACGATGAAAGCGGTTACTGACCGTTTCCGGACTTCCCGAGCCATGCTGGCATACGTGGTGGATTCAACTGCCGCGCCAATGTGTCTGTTGATCCCGCTATCGAGCTGGGGCGCCTACTTTTCGAGCTTACTGGAACAAAACGGTGTCGCTGCTGAAGGCGAGGGTTTGCAGGTCTTTATTCAAACGATCCCCTACATGTTTTATCCGATCATCGCGTTGTTGATTGTACCTCTGGTGGCGATGGGTGTGATTCCGCTACTGGGTGCAATGCGCACCGCCGAGGCGCGCGCGGAGGCCACCGGTGACCTAGGGATCTTTGAGGATGACGCGCTGGCAGTTGAACAGAGTGAGCGGGGAGGGATGTTGGTGTTTTTTCTGCCGATACTGGCCTTGATTCTGTTTACTGTTTTTCCCAGTGTTGATCTGTTGCGGGGTGTGATTGCCGGTGTGCTGGTCACACTGGTGTATTACGCAATCTGGCGTGTCATGCCCTTGTTTGACCTTTTCGATACCTGTATCGATGGTATCAAGTCGATGGTGCCGGTCTTGTCGATGTTGCTGACGCTCTTTGTGTTCGTGGAGGCAAACGATCGGTTAGGCCTGACGCCTTACGTGATTGAGGCGGTGTCGCCCTTCATGACGGCCGAGCTGTTGCCAGTGGTGGTTTTTGTCATTGTGTCGCTTCTCTCCTTCACTACAGGATCGAACTGGGGTGTCATCGCGATCACCATGCCCATTGCCTTCCCATTAGCACAGACCTTTGACGTCAGCATCCCGCTGGTGATGGGCGCGCTTTTTTCTGCCAGTGGCTTTGGCTCTCATGCCTGCTTTTATTCCGATTCAACAGTGCTCTCTGCGCAAGGAGCCGGGTGTCGCACACACGAACATGCGCTGACTCAATTACCCTATACACTGTTGGGTGCGGCTTTGGCTGCCATGCTATTTTGGCTTATTGCTTGAGCTCTCCTCTCAGAGCCACAGGCGGCGCCTTACGGGCACTGGAGACATTCGATGAAACGCCTTAGAGCGATGCTAATGCGACAGCAAATCAAACCTGTCGCTGCCATGCGCGCCATGCGCAAACTTCTCAACGACCCGGATGACACAACGCAGGTGTTTCACATTATTGAGGCGCTGAAGGGTGACAGTTTGTGGGCCGCAGTAAAGCGTCTGCGAGCAAGCGAGACGGGTCGTGTATTGCTGAAACGGAAACCGAACATCGTCTCCAAACTCAATGATCGAGATGCGCTACTTGCGTTACCCGAGGGAAGTTTGGGTAGGGCGTACTATGATTTCGTTCACGGTGAAAACCTCTCTGCCGACGGCCTGATTGCCTCCAGCGAAACCAACGCCCGGGCAGAAATCTATCGGGGGCTCTCTCAGGATGAAATCTGGTTGGCTGACCGATTGCGCGATATTCATGATTTACAGCATGTGATGACTGGTTATGGGCGTGACCCAGTCGGCGAACTCAGCCTCTTATCTTTTATGACCACGCAAACCCCTAATCGGGGCATTAACTTTATCGTTTGGATTGCGAAGCTTAAATATCTCCGCGAGGTACCCCAGTTTGACGTTCGGGCATTGATCAACGAGGGCGCTGCGATCGGGCGCAGTGCGCTGTGGATGCCCGCGATAGAGTGGGAAGCGAAACTTGCTGAGCCCTTGGAGCGCTTGAGGTCGGAATATGGATTCACTCCACCATCGAGATACCAGCGGTTGAAGAATCAGGCACCGCAACTCCTCTTTGCGGCCTGAGCCGCCCACGCCATTTCTGCTACCCTTAGCCCGTCTCTTTCAGGGCAATTACCATGAACTTCGAATTCTCTGACGAGCAGCAGATGCTGCGTGAACAGGCCCGCGGATTTTTGACCGAGCACTGCCCCAGCAGTGTGGTAAGGGCGGTGCTCGATGGCGACTCAGACTGGGACGCCGCACTGTGGGCGCGAGTCGCTGAAATGGGTTGGACTGCAACCGTTATCCCGGAGGCTTTCGGTGGGCTGGGCCTGAGTTACTACGAGCTGGCGATTATCGCTGAGGAAATGGGGCGGTCGGCCGCACCTATTCCGTTTAGCAGCTCAGTTTATCTGGCCAGTGAAGCCATCCAACGATTTGGGACGGAGCGTCAGAAATCCGATTGGCTCCCTAAATTGGCAAGTGGTGAGTGCGTGGCGACACTCGCTACCGCTGAACGCCCGGGGCGGCTGACGCTGGAGCGGCTGGAAACCCGCCGCGAGGGTGATCGGGTCACTGGGTGTAAATCCCCGGTACCCGATGCTGCGGTCAGCGATGTGGCGGTGGTGTTGCTCCGATCGGCAGCGGGCCTTGAGCTATGTCTGGTGCCTTTAAAGCAGCATGGTGTCACGATCGAACCCGTCCGGACCTTTGACTCCAGCCGCGGTCACAGCACGGTGCGATTCGACGGGGCTGAGGGGCAGGTGCTGGGAGAGACGACGCTCGATCCGGAGGCCTGGGACAGACTGTTAGATGGTGCTGCTGTGCTCTACGCCTGGGAGCAGTTGGGCGTGGCCGAATCAGCGTTGGCGCAGGCGCGCGATTACGCATTGCAGCGCTTCGCCTTTGGTCGCGCAATCGGTTCCTATCAAGCGATCAAACACAAGCTGGCAAATATGTACGTCAAGAACACGCTTGCTCGCAGTAACGCTTATTACGGGGTGTGGGCGCTCGCGGAGGGTAGTGACGAGCTCCCGCTGGCCGCTGCCACCGCTCGGGTTGCGGCGATTCAGGCCTCGACTTTTGCGGCGGAGGAAAATATCCAGACCCACGGAGGTATGGGATTTACCTGGGAATTCGATTGCCATTTTTATTACCGGCGCGCGAAGTTATTGAGCCTCGTCATTGGTAGCGAGTCGGTTTGGCAGGACAAGTTAGTCAAGGCGCTGGTGGCACAGACCGCCAGGGCGGCATGAGGACATAGCCATGGACTTTAACGACACTCCCGAAGAGGCGCGCTTTCGCGAAGAGGCAGCCACGTGGCTGGCTGAAAACGCCCCAACTGACGATGCATTCAAAAGGCTGTCGCCACTGGATCAGGCCAAGTTATGGCAGAAGCGCAAGTATGATGGTGGATGGGCCTGCATTGGTTGGGCGCCTGAGTTTGGGGGGCGCGGTGCCTCTCCGATTGAGGAGGTGATCTGGCGTCAGGAGGAGGCACGTTACGATTTGCCCTCCACGTTCTTCCTCATCGGTCAGGGCATGATTGCGCCCACCCTGATGGCGTGGGCGAGCGACGAGGATAAAGCCCGCTTCCTGCCCCCCCTGGCGAGCGGTGAGGAGGTTTGGTGCCAGCTCTTTTCTGAACCCGCGGGGGGGTCCGACCTCGCTGCGCTGCGAACCCGCGCTGAACGCGATGGCGACGGCTGGGTCATTAATGGCCAGAAGATCTGGACCTCTGGGGCGCATTTCTCGGATTACGGCGTGATCGTGGTGAGAACCGATCCGAATGTCCCGAAGCATAAGGGCCTGAGCTACTTCTACGTCGACATGAAGGCGCCCGGTGTCGAGATCAAACCCATTAAACAGCTCACCGGGGACTCGGATTTCAATGAAGTCTACTTTACGGACGTAAAAGTGGCGGACAGTCAGCGGCTCGGCGAAGTGGGGCAGGGCTGGCAAGTAGCGCTGACCACATTAATGAATGAGCGAGCTGCAATCGGTGGCGGCTTCGGTCAGATGGATGTCTCTTTGGCGCTGGCAGTGGCTAAGGAATTGGAGATTGATGGCCGTCCGGCGGTAGAGGATGCTGCCGTCAGAGCTCGGATAGCAGACTGGTACGTTCAGGAGTCCGGACTCAAGTACACGGGTTACCGGTCGCTGACCGCTCTCTCTCGCGGCGCGTTACCTGGCCCAGAAAACTCGATTGGGAAACTCGTGGGGGCGCCAAAAATGCAGGCTATGGCCTCCTTTCTAATCGATTTGCTGGGCGCTAGTGGTGCGATCGCCGATGAAAAGTTGGCGGTGCAAGCGGGGGTGATCCAGCGTGCTTACTTGGGCGCGCCCGGCCTGCGCATTGCAGGCGGCACGGACGAGATTATGGCCAATATTATTGCGGAACGCGTACTCGGTCTTCCGCAAGAACCCAGATTGGATAAAGGTATCCCGTTCAATGAGGTGCCCACGGGCTAGCGCTGCCGACTCTGGGTAGCTGGCGATACCAACCCGACGACGTATCTTTTACAAGGTGACGCTTCTCTACTAGGTGACGCTTCTCTACTAGGTGACGCCTCTGCGCAAAATAAGGGGGCGTATCCTACTCAGCCCCCAAAGCGCGCCTTGCCAGCGGTGACGACGACTCCGCCGCGTCACTGTTTGCCTTGGCGCCTTGTCTCATAGCCTTTATTGAAGTTCGGCCCTGTGCTGGCAACGCTTGCCGACCTAGAGCGTTGCCCCGCAGTGTCAATGGCCTAGGTTCAAGCTGAATTTCAGAAAGACTTCGTCCAGTTCATAGCCCAGACCTCGATACAGCGCCTGGCCCGCCGCATTGTCTCGAGCGGTCTCTAGATCCAGACGGGCGGCGCCCTGCGCTCTCGCCCACTCACTGGCTGTATTCATGAGCGACCGCGCGACACCTTGCCGACGAACACTTTCTGTCACGTAGAGATCGTAAAGCACAAAGTATTTGACGAGATCGACGGAGCACAAAGCCGGGTAAAGCTGTGTGAAGCCGACCAGCTCAGAGCCTGTGTCAGCAACGAAGATGGTTGAGCGCGCTTGCTCGACGTTGATTCGGAGCCAATCGCTTGCCGCTTCTCTATCGGGTGGGCACAGATAAAACTGCCGGTATGCATCGAAGAGGGCACTAAGCGCTGCCAGATCGTCACGGTCTGCGAGACGATAGCTTACGGGCATTTTCATATCGGCTACCTCGCCATGGCATAGTTGGGTGGCACCTTGAGTCAATCTACGTAGTTTTCTGTGCTTTGCCAATTTCTCGCGGAGGCTCTTGTTCCTCAACGGTTGCACGTCAGGTTTGCGCCGCCCTCTAGACTTGCAAAAAGTGACACGTCCAAATGAGTGTCATCTTTTGCACTGGTTGACTGGGATTTACTCCGAGGTCAGTACTACCATCTTCTAAGCATTGCCCGGAGAGCGCATCGCGTGTGCAAGTGATTCAAGGGTTGGAGAATCCCGGGCGGAGATGGTAATGATTAACAACGAGCAAGAAGCGCAGCAAATCGTGATTCGACATATCGGCGGTTTGGCCTGGCCCACCCTTTTTCTACTGACGGGGTGCGTCATGATGTACCTTTCTTGCGTGTGGATTTTGCTCTCCGAACCGAACTTCTCTTGGTGGGCGCTCGCGGGGATCAGTTTTTGTACCTACGCGATTTACACGCCTGTTCATGACGCCGTTCATGGCGCAGTGACGGGGATGAGTATAGAGCGGCGCTGGCTTAACGAGTGGACGGGTTACATTGCCGCGCACTTTCTGGGGATTGCATTCACCGCGCATCGCCGGTCTCACTTAAAGCATCACCGCTCAACCAATCACCCTAGCGATGACCCGGATATGGTGCTCTCAGCGCATAGCGCCGGATCATTGGCGCTTGCATGGCTAAAGGGCATACCGAAGGAGTGGATATTCGCTGCCAGCTTTGAACATTTCACTGATGCCGAGAAGCGGACGCTTCGGTGGGAGCTTGCCGCGATCATTGCCACACGCGCGGTGGTCCTTTTTTTCTGCGCCGACTTTGGTATTACGCTTTTCACGCTGCTTCTGGGGCAAGTGATCGGGAATGCGGTCTTGGTTACCCTGTTCGCTTGGGCGGTTCATCACCCTCATACAGAACAGGAGCGCATGAAAACCACTACGGTGTATCAGGCGCGCACCGGTCTGGACACGATCATGACGTGGCTCTGGGGGTACCAGAACTACCACGCTATCCATCATCTTTACCCTAAGGTGCCTTTCTTTCGGTACCGAGCGCTTTACCGAAAACTTGAGGGTTACCTGGTAAGCGGTGGTGTGCCGGTAAAGCGCCTGATCTGAAGGAGCGCCGGGGCATTTTGATGCTGACCACCCCGATAGGAGCAATACGCCGCACGAAATGCTTTACTCTGACTGGCTGCGTTTTCGCTTTGCTTGTGCGGGAAGGCAAGACCTAAAGCCGCGCAACCCACTCAACTCACTTTAGAAAGGAGCGAGCCCATGCGATATCTGATAGCACTGTGTTTACTGATGTTCAATTCCTTGCTGTTGGCGGAAGGCGACATGCGGGAAGTCAAAACAGCAAACCCCTTTATTTTGTTGCACCCGGAATCGCAACAGGCGGCAGCCGAAGCTTACTATGCGGCGGTTGAGAAAAATGTTTTCAATGGTGCGATCCCCTTGAAGCATGCCCAGTTGGCAGCGATCTCGGCCTCGGTAGCCATGAAGTGCGTGTACTGCATCCCGGCCCATACTGCTTTTGCTAGGGCTGCGGGTGCTACAGAAGAAGAAATCAAAACGGCTGTAGCGATTGCTGCTGACGTTGCTCTGAACAGTTCCATGCTGTACGGCAATCAGTTTGATATGGAAACATTCATGGAGATGTTTGATTAGGCTCGAGTAGGCCGGCTGGCATGGAGGCCAGCCCGGGCCGGCTAGCTCACGCGGTGTCTTCCTCAAGCTTTGCCTTTAAAAAGGTTTCGGCCTGAGCGATCAGTCGTGTGAACCCCTGAGCAATGGCTCAGCTTTGAACGGCGGGCGATCCGGCTGCGCTGAGCGCCTGCACTTTCTGCTCCAGAAGATGTTCAAAAACAGCGAAATCCCCCTCACAGCCAGCCAACGCAGTGCTGTCGATGAGGATCTCGAACTGGTCTTCCACCTCCGCGACAACACAGGGCAGCGCGTGCTCCGCCAGTTTCTCACCCAGTGTGAGCGACATTTCATTGCGGTGCAGCCAGTGCAGGGTCGCGCTTAAACCTTTACGGTTGCGCCAGGCGTGCTTGCCCATGGGGTTCCAGCCATGGGTGATATCGCATAGGGCGCAGGACTGCCGGCCGAGGCTCTTTTGCAGTGCGTAGCGCAGTTCTCCCTTCAGGGAGTTTTCAGCGTCATAGATGGCAAAAAGATTGAATGTACAGGGGGCGCGCACGCTAGTTTGTAAATCCGGCTTGGCGCTCTAGTATACCGCTTTCGAATCTGAGACCCGTGTGGAGATCTCAAGCTTATGCGTATTCGCATCGGCGCCGAACTCGGTGCTTTTGTAGTGGCGGCCCTGCTCACCTTTGCCTCGGCAAGTTGGGCAGATGAAGCCCTGCGTTTTCAGCTGCAACGGGGAGACGAGTCGATCCCCATTCGAACGCTGCAGCAGGCACTGGCGCTAGCGCAGGGTGATCAGCTGCTTGCTGTGGCAGATCAGACACCCCTTTTTGCTTTGGATTTATCGGCGGCCCGGGCCAGCAGTTCGGGCAATGCCGTGGTGTCAGGCCGTACGAGGGAGGGCAATCGCTTCACGCTGGTGGTAGGCGATGGAGATGTCGTCGAAGGGTTTATTCAGGAAGGGTCGGTGCGCCATCGACTCACGGGCACCATCGAGCAGGTCCAGTTGATCCGCCGGAGTGACTCACAGGTGCGATTGCCTGCTGAGTCAAGGCCATCGCTACCCGTCCCCCCCAAAAAAGAGTCGATCCCACCTGATGTGTCCAGAGAGCCCAAGGCACAGTCTCGCGGGCTGTCGACCCCAACGCCCGCGTTAAGATCAGAAGGCGTTCTCTACCCTCGGCACCAATTGGGGCGGGCAGTTATCGATGTACTGATTTATCACGATGACGACATGACTGTAGACCCCTCGGTGATCGCTGACCTTATGGTCGAGATCAGTAACCAGGCGATGATAGACAGTGACATTGAGATAGAGCTGAGATTAGTGGGGCTCAGCGCGATGGCGATCTCTAATCAGACCACCCAAAGCGACCTGCTCACGAGCATGTTCTATCGCGACTCGCCATTTACAGAGATCGAAGATGACCGCGCCGCACTAGAGGCAGATCTGGTGATCGCGATCAGAGATCAAATTCCCGAGGATGATTCGTCGTGTGGCATCGCCTACATCGGGGTAGATCAGGGGTTTCCCTGGCGCCGCCTTTATGTCTCATCAGTGCATTGGAACCCCTTAGAACCGGGCACTAGCGGCAACTTTTGTGATGACACTACCTTCGCCCATGAGGTCGGCCACATCTTGGGGTCGATGCATGAGCGGCGCCTGTTCGAGGAAGGGGATACGGGCGCTTATGAGTTTAGTTTTGGGCACTATCGGGACGGCTGGCTCA
>Ga0181574_10000993_pt1 | contig 26607 bp, 22 predicted proteins | sample 101ome_24_FD_145600 | JGI IMG/M metagenome (GOLD analysis project Ga0181574, IMG submission 145600) | Coastal salt marsh microbial communities from the Groves Creek Marsh, Skidaway Island, Georgia - 101410AT metaG (spades assembly) | ecosystem: Environmental > Aquatic > Marine > Intertidal zone... | reverse complement strand
CCGACTAAATGGTGCACGCCGGGGGATAACGGTTGGTGCGTTGCCACGCTGCGCACGCCGCTCGCTGTGTTGACCAAAAAGCTCGGTCCGGGCACGGCGGCACAGAGGCCGCCGTTGTGCCCGTAGTCGCAAAAGCGCAGGCTGAAGGCGCCGTTCTCTCCCAAGGTGTCGACGCGCATCATCCTGCCGTGGAAATCTTCTCCATCGCCGGCGTAGAGCGGAGCTGCATAGAAAGATCGACCATCGAAGGCGCCTGCGTTGTAGCCGAGTGATTCGAGCCCGTCGGTCGAGCTGGCGTCAAATGCTGACCAGGCGCCGGCGTGATGGAACGGCTGCGTGGTATCGTATCGCAAATAGTTGCAGTGGTAGCCCGGTTCGCCCGGAGGTGGGGTGCGTGTCCACGGGCAGAACGTGACGTAGCGCCCGTCAAAAAATCCGCCGTCGAATCCTCCCGTATCAATGCCATCTGTATAGGCTGCGTCATACTGTTCCCAGCTGCTCTGATCGGTGAACTCTTTACGCGTGTCGTAGCGGACCATAGATGCGTGTCCGTAGGAGCAGAAGTAGAGCCAGCGTCCGTCAAAGATGGCACCGACGTTCATGCCCATTCCAACGGCTCGCGCGTCGAAAGACTCCCAGCTGGCCGCATCTTCAAACGATCCCTGTGTATCATAGCGCACGACGACGCCGTGTAGCAGCGGCACAAAGTAGACAAAGCGCCCGTCAAAAGCTCCGCCGTCGAAGCAGACGGCCTCTGGGCCCAATGCCGTTGTGTCAAAGACGCTGTAGCTGGTGGCGTCCTTAAAGTCGGCTGACGTATTCATACGCATGACCTTGCCGCTGAGGATCGTCTCTGTCATGGGTTGGCCCGGGACGCTCTCGTAGCCAGGGCAGAAGTAGACGTGCTGGCCATCGTAGGCCGCACCCTGGGCTGAATGGGGTAGATCCGCGTCGAAAGCCGACCATGCATCCGCGTCTTTGAACGGCCCCTGTGTATCGTAGCGCAGGATTCTCGAATGATAGCCGCGGCTATCATCGCGCGGGGCAAAGATTACGTGTCTTCCGTCGAATGCGGCGCCGTAGTAGCACACCGTATTTAGCCCATCTGTGCCCCCTGCATCATAGGCCTCCCACGTGGATGGGTCGTGGAAGTCGCCGTGTGTATCACAGCGCAAGACGTGGCCGTGGACGCTCGTGCGCTCTCTGTGCGAACGAATGGGACAAGCGTATACGTGGCGTCCGTCGAAAATGGCGCCGTAATAGCCGGAGCAGATGAGTCCATCTATTCTCGTTGCATCGTAGGCGGAAAAACGAGGGGTCAACTGCGGTTGCCACTGCGATACGACGGGCTGCATGGCTTCGGTGTGCGCTTCCGTTGCATGGACCGTGGCGGCTACGGTAACTGCACCGCCCGCATGGAGAGGTCGAATCTCTGGAGACTGATTTCTACCCGGTGAAGACATAGAAGTTCTCGCTCTAGGAGTTTTTACGTCGGTTTGGTCTGGGATGCGCGGAGAGTAGAATCAGAAACGATAGCCCAATCCCACTTGAATGCCGATCGGATTACCCGGCGTAAAATGTAGTTCGGATACGGGTTCGGCCTCGCCGCGAAGCTGAGACTCCGTGTCAAACTGTGCTTCGTTCCACTGTACGTCAAAGATGTTTTCAACGATGAACTGTAGCTGATAGCGTCCGAACAGATAGGAGGCATTCGCGTTGAACAGCGTATGCCCTTCAGCCGTTATACTGCCGTCCTCGTTGGCGGGTCGATCGCCAATGTGGCGATAGCGCAGGGCGCCTTCAAAACCGCTGGCGTGGCGAGCCGTTAGTCCTCCGGTAGAGGTTAGGCGAGGCGCTAGCGGAATGTTGTCAGCCTCTGCCGGTTCGTCGCGCGCGGTGCCGTGTGAAAAATTGATGTCCGCATCGGCCCACAGCCAGGGTAGGACTTCGACTCGCGCTTCTATATCCAAACCGATACGGCGACTGCGTCCACTTTCCTCGGTGGTGCCCGCGTCGCCGACGTAAACGTATTCGCTGTCCAGGTCTAACCACCACAGGGCGGCGCCCAAGTTGAGCCTCGAAGACAGCCGCGAGCGCAAGCCCACTTCTGCACCCACGGCGCGTGGCAGGGTGCCCGCGTCGAGGTGGCCGGGGTCGAAGTTGCGCGCAGCAAGGGCATCCAGCACTTCATCGCGGCTGCGGCCCTGCGCTGTCAACGAGCGCTGGAGTTCACCCACCCGCTGATCGATGACCGCGTTGCGCGCATCGTTGGAGTGGAAGCCCGTACCGGCGTTAAAGAAAAGATCAAGCGAGCGCGTTGGGCTGTAGACTAGCGTGGCCTTTGGACTGAGAATTCGATTTTGGGCGTATCCTGAAGCGTGTGGGAGGTCGGCGGGTAAGCCAACGAGCCGATCCTCTACGTTAAACGTGAAGTAGTCGGCGCGCAGCCCCAGCATCAGCTGCCACTGCGGGTTGAGAAAGATCTCCTCGCGACCCCACAGCGAGTAATTGCGCTCTAATACCCGCGAATCGACTAGCGCGTGCTCTCTCTCGCGGACGGTGTTTTTCCACAGACCTACGTCGGTGTCATCGCCGCGCATGCTGCCGCCCAAGGTGGCTCGTGCCAAGAGTGATCCCACGTTGTGGTAGAACGAGTAGTCGCTCTTGAATCCGAAGAGTTGGCGATCGTCGATCTGTTCTATCATGTCGCCGTTGACCGGATCTTCGAGAAAGAAGGTGAAGTTTGAAAAGAGTTTGAAGTCGTAGCGGCTAAAGTAGGCCTGAGCGGTAAAGTCGCTATTGTTGCGCCCTTTGGATCGAAAAGTCAGGTTGAGGTTGCGCCGCCCCGTCGTGCCGCCCTCAAAGTCGTCAATGGCGCCCCAGCGGTCGATCAGACCGCTCGCTATAGCGCGGGCAGGCAGCTGTCCCGAGGCGTCCCAAGCCGAGCTAAAAGCGCCTAGGTCTAACGTCAGCGTAGAGCGCTCCGAAAGGTGGGTGTGCACTTTGGAGAATACGTTGAAGCGCTGCAGATTCTGCGGGCTGTCGAAGGGGCCGTCGCTGCGGTAATAGTTGCCGGCAAAGTAGGCCGTTTCGCCCACGTTGGCCATGGGCAATTGATACAGCATGGTATAGTTGGCCATGCCGAAGCTGCCACCCGACAAGCGGATCTCGTTGTGCTCTAAATGATTGCGCGTTTGAAAGCTGACGGCGCCGGCCGTGGCTAGATTACCGTATTGGGCAAAGTAGGGTCCTTTTGAGACGTCGACTCGCTCAATTACGTCGGGTATGATGAAATGGAGGTCTGCATACCCTTGGCCGTGTCCGTGTGAAACCATGTTTACCGGGAGCCCATCGACGTCAATAGCCACGTCCGTACCGTGGTCGGCGTCAAACCCGCGCAGGAAAATTTGCTCGGCTTTACCGCCCCCCGCATGCTGGGCAATAATTAATCCCGGAGCCATCTGCAGCATCTGCTGCGCGGTTCTACTGGGCCGAATTTCTAGGTCAAATGTGCGCACGGAACGCGAAGAGGCTGCGGAGTAGGCACGTTCGGACTGGACCAAGACTTCGCCCAGGTGAATTGGGCTGGGATGCAGATGGAAATCTATCCGCGTTTCCTGCCCAGCTAAGATTTCCACTTTTCTCTTGTAGGCTTTATATCCGATGATGCTAGCCTCGAGGGTATAGGTGCCTGGTTCAATACCCTCAATGGAAAATTCACCCTCGATATTAGAGCTGGTGCCCCAGCCTGTATCTTCTAGCAGTAAGCTGACGCCTGGCAAACTCTCGCCGGACTCATCATCGGTAATCGTGCCGACGATGAGTCCGGTATCTTGAGAGTATATTGGTGAAGTATACAGGACAGAAAGTGAGTATATAAGGATGAATTTGAAGAGAAGCGTAGTTCGTACGAGTAAATTTATCATATACATTTCATAAACTATTAGGGTGATAAATAGCCAATGAATAGCTCAACTGAGCATTGATCAAGGCTGGGTGTTTATTTTAAAAAAAATAGATGGGCCTATTTAAGGCAAGATCTAACACGCACCCAACATAGTTAGGTGTGGTGCGTTACTGCGAACACGAGTAACGTGTTGGGCGTTTGATGTTTGTAAAGAGAAGCGAATGCTTGGAAACCTAACGTTGCACTGCAACGTTAGGAGTTAAGACGAGCAGCTATAGTGAGAAACACCGCCGGCGTTAAAAAACGCTTCTGGCTTTAATCGATAGTATTTTTCTTCGACTGCTTGTGACTGTTCATCATAGGGGTGGCTAAGGACTTCTTGTAGCTCTTTTACTAGGCCGTAGTCACCCCGTTGGGCCCGTTCATAAGCGGGAACAACTAACCATTCTCGCCAAGTAAACTTCGGGTTAACCTGTTTCATCTTTTTAGAGATTTCTTCCTGATTGCCATTCTGAATCACAAGTTTACGCCAAGCTATGAGCCAGTTTTGCCACTCTCTATCTAGTTGGGGTGATGTGTCTACATAAAAGCTTTTCTTCAATGCCACGATAGTATCGGGCATGTTGGATAGCTCGCGGAAGAAGATGGTGTAATCTATCTCTGATTGCGACATCAACTGGATCAATTGATTGAATAGCTGTGGGTTGAAATCAGCTAGGCCGAGTTTAGATGCCCACATGGTTTGCAGCTGTTGTTGCATGGTTTCTGCAAAGCGTTGTCTGACGCTGTCTAAGCGTTCCAGCGCGTCGGTATCTTCTGCTAATAGGGGCCTAACAGCCGACCAAAACATGTGGTAATTAGCTTCTGCAGCGCGAGGCTGATTGAAAAAAGAAAAATGGTTTCCACCCCCAGTCCAAGGCTGAAATTTGGGATCAAAAACCTCACAAAATCCAAAGGGTCCATAGTCGAGGGTATAGCCACCCGCCGGGCAATTATCGCTGTTGAAGTTGCCCTGACAGTATCCTACGCGAAGCCAGTTTGCGATGAGTGAGGTCAGGCGTTTACTGAAGATCTCGGCTAGTTCTACGATTTGATCAGTAAAGCGTAGACGTTGGTCTATTTCACTCTCGTACTCTCGCTCAATTAGATGAGCGACGATCATGCGTAGCTCTTCTAACGAGTTTGAATGCGCATCACTGCGAGCGCGGCGGGCAAATAATTCTAATTGGCCGACACGCAAAAAGGAAGGGGCAACGCGCGTTGATATGGCTACGGGGTTATCGACTAAAATATCTGGATCGAAATTTTTGGAGTCTTGGGCGTACCAAGGGCGACTAACGGTCTCCGTCTGAGAGACATAGAGCGTTAGCGAGCGCGACGTCGGCACGCCTAGCGCATGCATGTATTCCTGCGCTAAAAACTCTCGCACACTCGAACGAAGGACGGCACGACCATCTGCGCCACGACAATAGGGCGTCGGACCGCCCCCTTTTAGCTGCATCTCCCAGCGTTTGCCGTTAAAAATGCCCTCAAAAATGGATATCGCACGTCCATCTCCATACCCATTGCCCGTTTGAAACGGACATTGTTGGGTGTATTCAGTGCCATAAATCGAGAGTGCATATCCGGTTGCCCATCCGAACGGACGCATGGGATCAATCACAGCCGATAGATCACCAGAAAATACCCGTTGGAAGGATTGATCTAGCGCCAATTCATCGCTCAGTCCTAGCTCTGCGAAAAAGCGGCTACTGTGAGAAACGTATTGCGGCGCTTCAAGGAGAGTCGGGGTAACGGGAACAAAATGGCCTGAGAAGACTTGGCGCGGGCGATGATCATTGCCATCATGCGTGCTGTCTGGGTCGGCGCGCAAGGTATTCATGAGAGAATAATCGGCCGACATCGCAAATTGTTCGAAGGTTGTGATAGGGGGGTTAGTTTTATTCATTGTGCGTACATACTCGGCGATAAGTAATCAATTGGATATCAAGCATAGTTAAACCGCTTATTCCATCTTCCATCGTTCTCTTTTTTACACGCTTCTTCAGTGTCGAATTTTACATGTAGGTGGATGTTTTTAAGTCGTATGCCAATAGATTCAAGTTTCGATTTTATCATGTGCCTAAACGCATTTCCTGTGTCCTTCTGATACATTTTTTCGAGATGCTCATTTGTGTCAAAAACACAGACGATAATAAGGCTGTCTGGGAAATGGGAATAGTTTGCAAAATGTGTTAGCCACTGAAAACCATCGAACGCTTCAAGTGCTTCGTTGCACACTTCTGTGAGTGCTGTGATCAGTGTGCTTTCAAGCTTCTTGTCAGTTTTTCGCATCGGATAGTGCTCTATTGCGGTGCACCCGGTCGGCGTTCCTGCGACTGGAAAAATAGACCTTCTACAACGTATCCAGCTTATCCGATATTTCTTTTAGCTTTGCCTTAACATCTTGAATCGTCTCGGCGTTCTCTTTACTCGTTCGATCCACCTCTTTATGCGCCTCGTCCATTGAATTGATGATGACGCCGATAACGAGGTTCAGCATGATCATTGTCCCAAAGAGAACGAAGGAAACAAAATAAAGGATACCCACTACGGGCTGCGCCTTTGGTACGATGTCCATGCCTTCGATAGATTGGTTAAAGCCTTGATAAATGTCCGACCCATACATCTGAAGGTACATCACATCTGTCCAGTCTTCTAAGGTCACCACGCGGAATAGGGTAAGTAGAGAAATACCCAAATCACCAAAGTGAAGTGGGTCATTGTCTCCAAATAGCATCACACCCATTACGGCATATATGTAGAAGAAGAGAGAAAGTAAGATGCTGATGTAGAACATCGAAGGGATGGATTTCAGTAAAGCACCCACCAGTATCTGCAATTTTGGAATCACACTAATGAGACGGATCGCTCGAAATAAGCGAAATAATCTCAGCACCGTGACAAAAGAGCCGGTAGCAGGTAGATAGCAGATAGCTACGATCAAAAAATCAAAAATATTCCATCCGCTTTGGAAATAGCGCCACGGCTTTTTTCCCTCTGCTAGAATCTTTAAAGCCGCCTCCAAGGTGAATAAGTAGAGAATCAAATCATCGAGGATATGTAATATTTCTAATGAAGCAGGATCGATATTCCTGTCTGTTTCTATCCCGACGATGACGGCTGCTAGTATAATTAGAAATAAAATAAAGTTTTGAAAAAGCTTAGATTGGACGATTGCTTGTACGGACTGGATCATGTTCTTTCGCTGTAGATTTTTTCGTGTTGTTGTTTGTAAACGAAAGCCACTAAGAGACCAAGACTAACGTTCATTGCCCCTGTAATTTCGTATCACAGAGAATATACGTAGGATGTCTAATAAAATTAAAAATAATGATTGTCTCCATATGGACGGGAAAAGAGACCACCATAGGTTGTATACACCCAATCGTCTGGATATGTGGCTGGTGGCGTTGGACGATGGGGGTCCTCGGACCTACTATTCTGTCTGCGACAAGACCGGGTGCTGGGACACAGCCAGCGCGATCACTGAAGATTGAAACGGAGCAGCCATGCCCAAATTAAATGACGTTAATACGAATGATATCGCTGCGGCTATCAGGCTCGGTTGCCGCACTATGCAGAATGTCTTCGACGCCGACGACGGGGGCGTGCCTTTCTTTAGCTCGCTGATTGAGCCCGAGACGCTGTTGGCTTTTAATGCGGTCCACAGCGAGGCGCATGTGCCGGGGCGGCACCTCAACGCGCTGCTGAGCGCTGAAGATGCGATCGGCGCTGCGGTTGATGAGGCGGCGATAGGCAATCACCGGCGCGCGGCATTTTTCTCATATAGCGGGCCCGTGGCGCTGCCGCTCAACCGAGAGACCAAGGAGGGCGTGCCAATCAACTTCTGTGCGCACAACTTGCGCGAGGGCTTCCACGCGCTCTATGCGCTGGTCCGCTTCCGCGACGACCGTGAGGCGCGCGAGTTGGCAGAAAAGAGCATCGCCGCAATCGGCCAGCTGTGGAACGCGGACGACCGCTGGGACCTGCCCGCGCTGGAGCGGTTGGGGCTCGTCTACCAGAATGGTAGCGGCTTTATCCAGGGCGAGGCGCGGATGCTGGGGCCGCTGGTCAAGTATTATCGCGCTACGGGCTACGCGCCGGCCTTGGATCTGGCGTTGGCTCTTAAGGAGAAGGCGATCAATGAATTCTATCTGCTCGACGGCAGCTTCGACCAGCAGCGCTTCGAAACCGCCCACACCCATTCGATCACCTGCGTGCTTTCGTCGCTGGCGCAGCTGGCCGATTTGATCGGGGACGGCGCGCTGATGTTAAGGGTGAAGGCCTTTTGCGAAGACGGGCTGTGGGCGATGCGCGACGAGCTGGGTTGGTCATGCGAGTTGACGACGCAGGAGGATAGCGATCACGGCGAGACGAACAACTCGGGGGATATACTGGAGACGGCGCTGATTTTGGGACGCTGGGGGTTTGGCGAGTACTACGGAGACGCCGAGCGAATGTTGCGCGGACATTTGTTACCTGCGCAATTGCGCGACAACTCGTTTATCGTCGATCCGCCCAATCCCGACAATATGGACGGACTGCGCGAGGTAGCTGATCGGCATTTGGGTGCTTACGGATTTCCAGCGCCCTATGGGCATAAGTCGGTGGGCAAAGGGCGGACTAATCTATCGTTCAATATGGATATTGTCGGTGGCACGGTAGCATCCCTGTGTGAGGCCTATCGCCAAGTGGTGCGTTCCGAGGAATCGGGCCATTGGGTCAATATGCTCTTCGACCACGAGACGGAGGCGGTAAGAGTGCAATCTCCCTACACCGGCGATGGATTGCAGGTCGAAGCGAAGAAGGCGGGTCCATTATGGGTGCGGATACCGTCGTGGGTCGCGCGGGAGAGGGTGCAGGTGACAGGGGCGACAGCGACTTGGAGCGATGATTATTTGTTTATCGCGCAACCCCCAGCGGGTGCCGCTGTTCGCATAGAATTTCCGCTTATGGAGCAGGAGTTGCTACTGTCGGAGCGGCTGCACATTGAGCCCATACGCACGCGACTGCGTGGCGACGAGGTGGTGGCGATGGATAATTTTGGAGCTGAGTGCACGTTTTTCGATTCATATGCCTCGGCGTGAGCGGCTAGAGCCAAACCGGGAAAATTATTGGATATCGAAAACGCTCCATCCCGCTTCCCAGCATGCGTCCTATGGCGTTCGGCTGTGTCCGCGCCCGTGCAACGTTGCTCGTGCAATGCGAAAAATAGAGCCCTCCAGCAGCAGTGGGACTTCGCCGCTTAGCGCACGAGGATGCTTTTCTTCATGCAGATCTTGGAGCCAAAGTCGGTGTCACATTTAACAAAAAAGCAGTTAATTATGTTAGATCAAAAACAGATTGATGATTTCTTTAGCAACGGGTTAAGCATTGTAGAAAACTTGCTCCCGCCAGCCATCATTGATGCAGCACTTGCTGAGATGGATGCCTTGTATGACAACGATGAAAAACCAACCGGAATTATTGGCTATCCAACCGGGCCGGGCTTTGAAGGCGTTTTCCAACACCCGCATCTCGAAGCAGCAGCCTGTGATGTTTTGCATGCGGATGCGGTCGAACTAGTGTCCGGAGCAACGCTGCATACGCTGCCGAATGCTGAGCAATGGTCGTATAATGAGAGTGCTCTACATGTAGACATTCAATACAACCGAGATCAACTCGATGCACGGCCAATACAAATGTTGGTGACATTTATGATCATGCTTGATGATATTCCCGCGGATCGTGCACCGACAGTCATTTCGCCCGGCAGTCATCAGTTGATTGCTGATCATCTGGGATCGGAGCCGGCCTATCAGGAACATCCAACAAATATCAAGGATCTGCCGGATTTGGATTATGCGGAATATATTCCGGTAAGCGGCAAGAAGGGTGATGTGGCCATATCAACTACTGGACTGATTCACGGCGGCAGTGCCAATGCCAGTGATAGCGCACGCAAGCTGCTCTTTGCGGCCTACGCGCCAAAAGGCCTTGATTTGCGCTTTAATGCAAATCGCACCGACTTGCGAGTCGACTGGCTGGAAAAACTCACCGATGTCTTTGACGATGATCGCAAGCATATCGCTGCGACAACCTTAGCAGACTTAAAAAAATAGAGCTACAGAGATCTCTTCACTCCCCGAATTTATTTATTCATATCGAGAACGATTGGTAAGCCCCTTTTTTAGCTGTCTTCTGCTGTTTACTTATCACCTTTTTTTAGATCTAATCTACGAAAAATTCCTAAGGATATCGCATGTCTACGCAGTATGCCGAAACCATTTCAACTGAGCTCAACCTACAATCACAGCAAGTTATTTCTACCATAGCTTTATTCGATGAAGGCGGCACGGTTCCTTTTATTGCCCGCTACCGCAAAGAAGCCACCGGTCTTCTTGACGAAGTGGCTATCATGCAAATTCGCGACCGCTTGGAGCAATTAAGGGAATTAGATAAACGGCGTGAAACGATACTCAAATCACTAGAAGATCAGGAAGTGCTTTCTGATGAACTGCGCGAAAAAGTTTCGGCGGCACAAAGCCTTAGCGCCCTGGAAGATATCTATCTACCCTATCGCCCCAAGCGCCGTACCCGTGCTACCATTGCGCGCGAAAAAGGGCTTGAACCACTAGCCGACTTGCTTTTTAAACAAGATGAAACTACGGATCCCGATACAGAAGCCGCGGTATTTATAGACAAAGAAAAAGAAGTGGCTTGCGTAGAGGATGCCCTTGCTGGCGCGCGCGATATTATCGCTGAATGGATCAACGAAGATCCACAGGCCAGAGCCCAAGTGCGCGATCTCTACGCTTCTCATAGCACGCTACGCACGCGCGTAGCGACGGGAAAAGAGCAGGAGGGAAGTAAATATCGCGACTATTTTGAATGGGAAGAACCGCTTGCAAAGGCTCCTTCTCATCGCGTTTTAGCCATGCGTCGCGGAGAAAAAGAGCAGTGCCTGAGCCTGCGCATTATCGGCCCCGAAGAGCAGTGTTTGGCCGCCCTAGATCAGCAGTTTGTAAAGGGCGACAATGCCTGTAGTATACAAGTCCAGCTAGCGGCTCAAGACGCCTTTAAGCGCCTGCTCTCTCTTTCGATGGAAACTGAAATGCGCGTCGAAAGCAAAAATGTTGCGGACGAAGAAGCCATTCGAGTATTTGCTGAAAATCTACGCCAACTGCTCTTAGCCCCCCCGCTGGGGCAAAAAAACGTGCTGGCCCTAGATCCCGGTTTCCGCACGGGATGTAAACTCGTCTGCTTAGATGCGCAGGGGAATTTGACCCACACCGACGTTATCTATCCAGACCGACACAGCGATAAGGCTGCATCCATCCTCCAACATCTTTGTTTAGAGCATAAGATTGAAGCTATTGCCATTGGCAATGGCACCGGTGGCCGTGAAACCGAGCGGTTTGCTCGCAGTATTGGTCTACCCAAATCCATTCAAATCGTTATGGTCAACGAAAGTGGCGCCTCTGTGTATTCGGCTTCTGATGCCGCGCGCGCCGAGTTTGCCGATTATGATCTTACCGTACGCGGATCGGTATCTATCGGTCGCCGGTTAATGGATCCACTTGCAGAGTTGGTCAAAATAGACCCCAAATCTATTGGAGTCGGTCAATACCAACACGATGTTGATCAACATGCACTCAAGCACAGTCTAGACGACGTGGTTGTATCCTGTGTTAATAGCGTCGGCGTTGAGGTGAACACAGCGAGTGAGCAGCTGCTATCCTATGTTTCTGGACTGGGGCCTCAGCTGGCTCATAATATTATCGAATACCGCCGAGAGCATGGCCCTTTCACCTCGCGTAAAGGACTAAAAGAGGTCCCTCGATTAGGCCCCAAAGCATTTGAATTGGCGGCTGGATTCCTGAGGATTCACGACGGAGAAAACCCGCTTGATGCCAGCGCTGTTCATCCTGAGCGCTATGCGTTAGTCTCGAAAATGGCCAAGGATCTTGACGTTGAGATAGGTCAATTGCTGCGCCGCGATGATCTACGTCGACGCATTGATCTCACGCGGTATGTTAGCGACGAAGTCGGCCTGCCGACGCTGGAAGACATACTTTCAGAATTGTCAAAGCCAGGACGAGATCCCCGCGAGGAGTTTAGTGCCTTTGCTTTTGCTGAGGGCATTGAGAAAATGGAAGATCTCAAACCGGGTATGAAGCTTCCTGGAGTGATCACCAATATTACCGCATTTGGTGCCTTCGTCGATATCGGGGTCCATCAAGACGGACTCATACACATCAGCCAATTGGCGGATCGCTATGTCAAAGACCCCAATGAAATTGTAAAGGTGCAAGAGCACGTTGAGGTGCGGGTCACCGAGGTCGACTTAGAGCGCAAACGCATCGCCTTATCGATGCGCAGAGAGCAGAGCGATGAAGAAAAAGTGGCTTCAGCTAGTCCCTCAGATCGCACCCAAAAACACGACCCAAAACCGCGACAAAACGGCCCCCGGCAAACGACTAAATCCGACAAAAATAGGGGCAAAAATAATACACAGCGGCGGCAGTCTGCTCCGCCATCGGGTTCGGCCTTTGCCGATGCGCTGCGGCAAGCTGGGCTGAATAAAAAGTAGCGCATCAGCCGTACGTTTGACTGCAATCAAGGATCGAATGCATGTCTGAACGACGATTTCCATTGCTCTTGAAATTTAGGGATTCCAGACGTTCCACTTTCCGACTTTATTCCATCCTTCGCATTCGGGACACGAACAAAGAAAGCGGAGGGCGAGTCGAGGTTGAGCCGATCTGTTCAGTGATCCACTGTGGACCATCAGATAGTCGATGAAAACCACATCGCCACGTTGGGGGGTGATTTCTACCGGCGTCTCCTGAGCTAAATCGGCGACCAGCGGCCGCAAATCGTCCATATGGCTGTAGCGGCCGGGTTGCCCTTGGGCTAGGTTCCGGAATTTCCGGTTTGAACCAGGCCACACCATCGTCCCTCCTCCGTGGGGCTCAACGTCGGAGAGGTAGATGAGCGTGATCATTCGGAACGGACCTGGAGTGATTTTCAGATGTCTGTGACCCCCATCTAGGTGGGGTGGTGGAGCCGTCGTAGTTGAGGAGGGAAACTGGTTCATCGACCAGACGGCTTCCGGATATTCGCGCTGGCAACAAAATGCATCTGGAGCAAAGGTCGCGAGGGCTCTTGTCGCCGCCCGATATTCGGGTGTGCAGCAGGCCAACAGTGCTGCATCGGTCAAGCCGAGGTGCTCGATTCTCGCCGGAGAGGCATTTAGGTGCCATGTGGCGTTGGCAGGTGGTGGCGGCGGCGGTTGCTTCCACGTGTCCGGTTTATCGGGATCCATACCAAGCCGAGTCCAAAGACTTGCTACCGCACGATCAATGATCTCTTCGGGAATGAGATTCGATACGATCGTGTATCCGTCTTCGCGGTAGCTTTCTATATGCTCAGGTGAGAGGACCATACTGTGACGAAGCTCCAGGTGATTATTGAATACTGGGGGTTGCAACGCTTTTCCGCTACATCTCATGAAGGGGACCGCCTAAGCGCATCCTCGGTAGCAAACGGGCCGAGCCGAGGCCCAATGGTTTTAACGGTTTGGATAAATGCAGTAGTAACCGAATGGGAGCTATTGCTGTTTTAGCCTTTGTTAGCAACAGTTTATTTTAGTTTATCCAAGATTCGTTTTCGTGTCCATTAACGAATATTTCACCATAAAAGAATGGATCGCTTTCGTCGTAGTCCTGATCTAACCTTCTAAGTGGTCTCTACCCAGGGGGATGGAGCCGCTCTGCTCTCGCACCCCTTTTACAATTATTTACACTTATCGCACAAAACCTCTACAGATAGCCTCAGCTCCTTCTGATATATTTTAATGGCTCAGGTCTATTTCAACAGTTCAATTGCCTCACACTCGTTTTACAAAGGCGCAAATCCTATGTCCAACAGCACTCCAAAACGAGAAAAAATTGTCCTGGTCGAAGACGACGACGGCCTAGCTGGCCTAATTAAGGAACGCCTAGAAGCCGAGGGCTTCGCCGTCCTACGCTCCGCCAATGGCATCGAGGGTCGGGACCTAATCCTGGCTGAATCCCCCGACCTAGTGCTGCTCGACATCATGCTCCCTGGCATGGACGGTTTCCAAGTTTGTCGCGAAGTGCGCCCCACGTTCAAAGGTCCGATGATCATCCTAACCGCTAGCGACGACGACTACGATGAAATCCTCGGTCTGGAAATGGGCGCCGACGATTACGTGACCAAACCGGTCAAGCCGCGCATCCTGCTGGCCAGAATCCGCGCCCTACTGCGTCGTGCCGTAGTCTCTCCCGAAGAGACGACGCGCATACGCTTAGGGAAGCTGATCGCAGACGCCAAACGCCGAGAAGTGACCATAGACGAAACCCCGGTCGAGTTGACTACCATCGAATTCGACCTTCTCTGGTATTTGGTTACTCGAACCGGCCAAGTGGTGAGCCGCCAAGACCTCTATCGGAAAATTTACAACCTCGACTACGACGGCCTAGACCGTAGCATTGATGTGTATATTTCTCGCCTGCGTCAAAAACTAGGAGACGATTCCGCGATCCCGCACTACATCAAGACCGTGCGCGGTGTAGGTTACCTGCTGGTGGGAGAAAAAGTATGAGGAGGCAGTTCCTGCGGGTCTATCTCGGGCTCGCTCTGGTGCTGGTGCTGGCCGCTTTGGCCATTGTTTTTTTCGTGGAGAGAGAGCTACGCGAGCTCGTCAAGCACCGGACTGAAGAGGTGATGGAGCCCTTGGTTCGGCATATTCGCCTAGCCTATATCTCCTTCGGCAAGGACAAATCCAGACAACTCGCCGCCTTTATCGAACCCCTTGATGAGATGAATCTCTTTCCAATAAGGGTCACTTCTGAGGTCGAAGTAGGTTTACCGCAAGACCTGCTTTCTCAGCTGGAAGATGGCTTGGGGCATTTGTACTATACTCAAGAGGGGCGGATGGTCTACGCTCGCCTCGATGATGGTGTGATCTTGGCTCTCGGTCCACTGCCGGGTCGTATCGGACCGCCGCACGCATTCGAGTCGGGAGAATATGAACGGCGCGACCTGCGCGATGAACAGTGGAACGGTAAATTCGGCAGGTTTTCTTTCCATGTCACCTATTTCTTGATTGCTATCCTTCTATTTATCTTGGCAATTATCGGTGTTGCCGTCTATTATTTGCTGCGCCCCTACGAGCACCGTATCTACAAACTGGCCAACGTCGCTAGAGACTTTGGGGAGGGAAAGTTCGACAGCCGCACCGGCGGCGGCGGGACCGACGCAATCGGCAATCTAGCCCGCACTTTCGATGATATGGCCGATCGCACTTCCGGCCTGATCGAACGCCAGCAGGAACTGCTGCGCGCTGTCTCCCACGAACTGCGCACCCCGCTCGCCCGACTGTTTTTTATGGTCGACGACGCCCAAAGTACCTCCAATGTCCAGGAAAAAAACCGCCACCTCGAGCGTATCGACGATTCCCTCAACGATCTCAACGACTTGGTAGAAGAACTGCTCACTTTCGTCCGCCTCGATGGCCAAGACGATTCTCCAACGCGGGAAGCGGTTGATGTTGCTCGCCTGCTTTCCGACGTGGGAGAGGTCGTCGCCGACCTGTATCCAACGCTGCAGGTGAAAACCCAAAAAGACATGGAAAACAAGGCGGAGATCGACGCCGTCTCCCGCCTCTTGCACCGCGCCGTTCTCAACCTAGCAACGAATGCCGCCAAAAACGCGCGGGAAAAAATAGTCCTCGGCATTGAAATAGCAGGCGGCGCCCTGTGCATCCACATCGACGACGACGGCCCAGGCATTCCCGTAGAAGCACGCGAAAAGATATTCGAACCATTTGTCCGCCTCGATAAAAGCCGCAACGCCGAGTCGGGCGGGCTTGGGCTTGGGCTGGCTCTAGTCCAACGCATCGCCGCTGCCCATGAAGGCCGGGTCGAGGTTGCGGACAGTCCGTTGGGCGGCGCGCGTTTTACGTTGACCTTCTCCTGTGCATAGCGAGGGGCGTCCCCGCAAACTGTTACAAACCTTTACATTTCTCCAACAGAACTCTTACAGATGACGACCACCCTTCGGCATAGCTTTTTCAGTGGGACGCGTGAATGCCCGCTCGCTTTTCTGCACTGATGAATCGAAGGGGGAACGATGCCCTACCTACGCAAAAAAGGCCTCTCAGCGGCAGTCGTCACGGGGCTAATCTACCTTAGTGCCGTCGCAACTTCGGCAATTGATGGGAACAAACGACCTGTCCCAAACGGAATACATTCATGAAAAAACTTTGGATTATTATTAGCGTATGTTGGTTGTGGACTTGTGGTGGAGATGGAGGAAGCTCTCCTACTGAACCTCAAGAACAGGTTAAACAAGATACTCTTGTCTCAGCTTTTTTTGGACTTGATAACGCACTACCAGGTCTATTATGTAATCAACAAGGAAGCCTGTTAGATGGTATGCCTGTTAATTTTAGATTCCCATTAGATGCATCCAGTTTATCGGAAACTGATTTTGAAGTTGTAGATAGCCTTGGAAATATACATACCCCCCTTTGTGTTTCTATGGCCCCAGCTGATGAAAACGGAGAAAATCGAACTGTGCTTCTCTTAGGTGAATTTGGCACCGCTGTTACCAATCCACCTGTTGAAGTTAGAGTTGTAGGGGATTTATTTACAACTGATACTGTATCCGGAGAGTCCGCTTGTTCAGAAATCATAAACCTAAACGGAATCACTACCACGAATGTTATTCCGCTTGCTGATGGACCAAGTTTATTCTTTGCTCAAAGAATTGACGGCAATCTGAATGAGTGTAATTCAGGAACACAAACGATTCAAGTTGCTTGGAATGGTGGCATTACACCGTATATAAGTGGTGATACCGAATCAGACTTGTTTCAATACTATATTGGCTATTCTGACAGTTCTGGAGTTCTAATACCGCATGTACCTATTTCGATAGCAGATATAAATGACAACGACAACTTTCACCAACTTTGTTTTTCTACAAGTGATGAAATTGTTGAAATTTCAATGATGGCTAACACGGTCGAAGATCCAAACCACGACCCAAATTTATACAGCGAAATTGATGTTAGTTCCTGCACTCCTTAGACAATTATTGAAGCCTCAGATGGACATCTTATTATTGTGTTAATTAGCTTTTCTTCTACGTGGAAAAATACTCGTCACGGTATATTTAAGGTAGATACCAATGACGGGACCAAACTTCTTCCATAACTAAAAACCTATCACGTTTTTACAACATATTTTCGTAAATACGTGTAAATACAATCCTATGTTCTTGTGATTACTTGATTACTCATACACAGGTCCAACGTATCGCCGCTACCCACGAAGGCCGGGTCGAGGTTGTGGACAGTCGGTTGGGCGGCGCGCATTTTACGTTGATCTTCCCCTGTGCATAGCGAGGGGCGTCCCGCAAACGTTACAAACCTTTACATTTCCCCAACAGAACCCTTACAGACGACGACCACCCTTCGACATAGTTTTTTCAGTAGGGCGTGTGAATACCCGCTCGCTTTTCTGCACTGACGAATCGAAGGGGGAACGATGCCCTACTTACGCACAAAAGGCTTCTCAGCGGCAGTCGTTACCGGGCTGATCTACCTTAGTGCCGTCGCAACTTCGGCGGAAGATCTCACCATAGAGCACGCCGTATCCATCGCCCTAGAACGCAGTAGCGACCTGCGTCGCTTAGAAAACCAAGTCGATTTAAATCAGACCGCCGTCGAACAAGGGCGCGCCCGTTTTCAGCCCGACCTGAACCTCTCCATCAGCCCCTCCGAACGTTTTGGTCGAACCTTTGACCAGAGTATTGGCCAAGTCAAAACGCAGCGCAGCGAGAGCCTCAGCCTAAACGCCTCCTCTAGGATCAACCTCTTTAACGGCTACGCCGACCAAGCTGCACTGCCTGCTGCCCGCCTCGACCTACAGGCCGGCCAACAGGACCTCGCGCGCGCGCGCCACCGCATTGCTTACAGCGCCGCCGCTCAATTCTTGAGCATCTTTTCCGCTGAGGAGCTGATCGCCGTCGAGCGGGAGAATATCGCTGCCCAACGTCAGCAGCTCGACCGCATCCAAGCCTACTGGGAACAGGGCACCCGTTCGCGCGCCGACGTTCTCCAGCAGCAAGCCACTCTCGCCGCCGCCGAACTGCGCCTCCTCAACGCCGAGCAGAGACACCAGCTGGCCGAACTGCGCCTCAAGGAGACCCTCCAGGTCGATCTCGCTTCCGATCTCACTTTTTCCGGCCCCTCACTGGCCGACTTGCAAACGAAAGACCTCAACTATACCCCCGAGCCGCTCATCCAAGACGCCCTAGAGCAGCGCCACGACCTGACCGGCCAACAACTTCGAATCGCCGCCGCCCAAGAGCAGATTCGCCAAGCGCGCGCCGGCCTGCTCCCCCAAGTCAACCTGTCGATAAATACCGGCACCAACTACAGTAGCCTTAACGAACGCGATGGCTTCGGCGACCAGTTAACCGACCTAAATCCTAGCGCCTCGATCGGCCTCAACCTCTCTTTGCCGATCTTTGATCGCGCCTTGACAAAGAGCCAAGTCGCTCGTTCGCAAGTGCAGCTCAAGAACCAAAAAATAATCTTAGAAGACTTGCAGCGCGGCATCACCTTCGAACTCCATCAGACCCTGCTTGACTACCGCACTGCTCTCAAGCGCCAGGCCGTCGCCGCCGCCCGGGAAACCGCTGCCGCCGAAGCCTTGGCAGCGATGGAAGCCCGCTACGACAGCGGCTCGGCCACTTTTGTCGAGTTGAGCCAGACCCGCGCTCAATACGTCGACGCCAGAGGGAGCTGGGTAGAAGCGCTCTATGACGTAACTCTCGCCCAGTTAGCTATCGAATACAACCGCGGCGGCGAAGCCTGGCAAGCTGCTCTCCAACAGATGAACTATTAAGATGAAGGGGAAGATCATAGTGAAGGAAATGGCGATCGTAGTGATTGCTGTATCTGTCTTATGTATCATCGTAGTTTCTTGTGCACCGAAGTTCCACCCCCAAACATTGGGAGGTGCGGAATGCAAAAAAGATTGTGCTATTGCAATGGCGGGATGTAAGGGGTCTACCATGACATGCAATAGATCTTATGCGTCTTGCATAAGATCATGTATCGATATTGAGAGATTAGGAGATTAATGACCTAAATCAGTACCCATATTTTATCCATATTTACCCGTATTTTATGGAGTATACGGTGCATTAATGAACCATTTAACGGCACACCAATGCATCCTAATACACAATCTTCCCGCGAAAAACCAAGATCATTGCATAGGAATATAGATCATGAAAAAGCTGATCTTTACTATCTTGACCCTAGCACTCGTCGCTTCCGGCATCTGGGCTTTTGTACTCCAGCCCGACGGCGAGGAAGGGGCCGAATTCAAATTTGCCGAAATCGCACGCGGTGACATCGAAAACGTCGTCTCTGGGACGGGCACCCTGAACCCCGTAGGCACCGTCGAAGTCGGCACCCAAGTCTCCGGCACCATCGACCAACTCTACGCCGACTTCAATGACCACGTCATTGTCGGTCAGCTCTTAGCCGTCCTCGACACGTCCGCCCTCGCCGCTTCGGTGCGCGAGGGCGAGGCCAGCGTTGCCCGCACCCGCGCCCAGTACAACTTGGCAGTGGACGAATACGACCGCCACCTCATCCTAGCCGAAAAGGGCTACCTCTCCGAACGGGAGATACGCTCCCTGGCCACTCAAGTCGAAACCGCAAAAGCGTCGCTCCAGTCGGCTGAAGCCACCTTGCTGCGTTTGCAGACCAATTTCAATCACGCTGAGATCCGCGCTCCTATCGATGGCACCGTCATTCAGCGCAGCGTCGAAGCCGGCCAGACTGTGGCTGCCAGTCTGCAAACCCCTACGATCTTTGTCATCGCCGAAGATATGGCTCAGATGGAGATCCTCGCCCTTGTCGACGAAAGCGATATCGGCCTGATCCGCGAAGGCCAAGAGGTCCGCTTCACCGTTCAGGCGTACCCGGACGAAGAGTTCTCCGGAACCGTTCGTCAGATCCGCCTCAAACCGGAGACGATCCAGAACGTGGTCAACTACACCGTCGTCGTCGACGCGCCCAACAAAGCAGGCCTGCTGCTGCCCGGGATGACAGCCACCGTGGACTTCGTCGCTGAAAGAGTGGAAGATGTGCTCATTGCCCCATCGGCTGCCCTTCGCTTCCAACCGACTCAAGAGATGATGCTCACCCTGAGGGAACGCATGCGGGAGAGAGGCGCCGCTGCATCCGATTCCACCCGCCGCAGAATGCGCGAACAGATGCAGGCATGGGGGAGCAGTATCGGTGTGGGCGGCCAACCTCCCGCCGGCGTCGGCCGCCTCTGGTATATAGACGAAAGAGGTGCGCCCGCCGTTTTGCCCGTCCGCCTCGGTGCTACAGACGGTCTCAATACCGAAGTCGTCCTCCATCGCCTGCAGGGGCGCAGCCCCTCCGCGGATTTAAATGTTGGCATGCAAGTCATCACCGGCACCACCACTACATCCAGCAAGTCGACCACGGCCTCTAATCAGCAGCGAAGAGGGGGCGATCGTCGCACGGGGCCTCCGGGATTCTTCTAAGGAGCAGATCATGAAAAAGGTCATCTGCACGCGAGAAATGACCAAGATTTACGCAATGGGAGACACCGCCGTACACGCTCTCGATGGCGTCGACCTAGAGATTAATGAGGGGGAATTCGTCGCCGTGATGGGCAGCTCGGGTTCGGGCAAGTCGACTCTGATGAATATTCTCGGTTGCCTAGACTATCCCACTTCTGGAGACTATTGCCTCGACGGCCAACTCGTCAATGACCTAAACCAAAATCAGCTGGCCGACCTGCGCGCCCAGCGGCTCGGTTTTGTCTTCCAGTCATTCAACCTACTGCCGCGAACCTCGGCCTTGGAAAATGTTGAACTGCCTCTGCTCTATGACCGGGCCAATCGATTTATCGACCCGCGCCAGAGAGCCGTCGAAGCCCTCGAGCGAGTCGGCTTAGGAGACCGCTTCAACCACGATCCAGCCCAGCTTTCCGGCGGCCAGCAGCAGCGCGTAGCCATTGCCCGCGCTCTGGTCAACCGGCCCTCCTTGCTGCTGGCCGATGAACCGACCGGCAATCTCGACAGCCGCACCTCCCTCGAAGTGATGGCCCTCTTCCAGCAGCTCAACGAGCAGGGCATCACCGTCATCTTGGTCACCCACGAGCCGGAGATCGCCGCGTACACGCGCCGTATCGTGCAAATGCGCGATGGTCTGATCGTCGACGACCGTTTAGTCGTCGACCGGAGTAGCGCCTGCGACGATCTCGAAGCGCTAACCAACGATACCCCAAACAGGACCGCTTAATATGGAGTGGGAAAACACGCTCAAGGTCGCCTTCAAAAGCATCCTCAAAAACGGCATGCGCAGTCTGCTCACGATGCTCGGCATTGTCATCGGCGTCTTCTCCGTCATCGTCATGGTCGCCGTCGGCGAAGGCGGTCAAACCGAAATAGAGAGCCAGATCTCCACCTTGGGCAGCAATTTGATTATGATCCGCGGCGGTAGTAGCATGGCTGGCGGCGTCAGCCGGGGTGCCGCCAGCATGCAAACTCTCACCCTAGACGACATCGATGATCTGCGTCAACAAACCACCCTCCTACAGGGCGTTTCCCCCGAAGTGCGCGCCGGCGCTCAGGTAATTGGCGGCGGCAAGAACTGGAGCACCCAGATAACGGGCGTCGATCCCGAATACATGCAGATCCGCGCGTGGGAAATGGAATTGGGGGCTTTTTTCACCGACCGCGAGGTCAAGAGCCGCGCCAAAGTAGCCGTCCTCGGAAAGGAGGTGGCCGATGCTCTTTTCCCAGACCAAGACCCGGTGGGCCAGAAGATCCGCATCCGCAACACGCCCTTCAGAGTAATTGGCGTGCTCAAAGAGAAAGGGGCCAGCATGATGGGCAGCCAAGACGACGTCATTCTCGCCCCCTCAACCACCGTCCTCTATCGGCTCAGCGGCTCCCAGTATCTACGTATGATCGTCGCCAGCGCAGTCTCTGAAGAACAAATGGCCGCTGCTCAGGATGAGATTGCGCAGATTCTGCGCAGCAGTCACCGCATACAGCCAGGTGAAGACGATGATTTCAGCATGCGGACCCAAACCGAAATCATCGATATCGCCACCGGTATCACCGAAACTCTCACTTTGCTACTAGGTGCTATCGCCGCTGTTTCGCTGGTGGTTGGCGGCATCGGGATTATGAATATCATGCTGGTCTCCGTAACCGAGCGCACTCGTGAGATCGGCTTGCGTCTGGCCATTGGAGCTCGGAGGCGGGACGTCCTGACACAATTTCTGGTCGAGGCGGTTGTGCTCAGTCTGATCGGTGGCTTGATCGGCATTCTCAGCGCGGTGGGAATCGCCTATTTACTCACCGGGCTATTGGGTCTCAATACGGTGGTCAATCCTTCTATCGTCCTGCTCGCCTGTGCCTTTTCCGGGGGGGTGGGCGTCTTTTTTGGTTTCTATCCGGCGCGCAAAGCCGCCGCTCTCAACCCGATCGATGCGCTGCGCTATCAATAGCCGAGAACGGATTTCGCCAAAATGCGGTCGATTCTGCCCACATCGGACGGATCTTCGTAGGGTAAAATAATAAATTTGAGGAGTATTCCATGTGCTCAAGTCCGAAGCGGTCTCTCGCTCTAATCTTCATTGTCTTCTACATGTGTTTCAATGCGCCGAACCTTTTGGCCGATCCCATTGATGATGGAATCGAGGCACTCGCGATTAGAGATTACCCCACGGCGCTGCGGCATTTTACGTCCGCTGTCTCGGGACCCGATGGGGCGACCGCTTTCTTCTATCTTGCCGTGACCTACAACCGCCGCGGTCAACCGCTGGCGGCTCTGGGGTCTTTGGAGCGGGCAGCCAAGATGGGCATCAACCATCCTGATCTGGCCTTTGAGCGGGGCTGGGCGCAGCTTGAGGCTGGGCGCTACTCCGAGGCCGTAGAGGAGTTGTTGGCTTATGAGCAGACAGTCCCCGGACGGGGGCAGACCTCCGAACTTTTGGGCCGCGCCTACTTGGCCTTGGGTCAGTATACCCAAGCTAGGGCCGCTTTGGAACAGGCCCTTACGCGTGATCCTGAACTAGAGCCAACGGTGCGGGCGGTATTGATCTCATTGGCTCGGGCAAAAGGGGTTCCCGAGGAATCCGCCGCGAAATTGGAGCTGTTGCTGCAAGCCCATCCCGACGGCCCCCTGGCGGAGGCTATGGGTATGTTGCCGTCGGTGTCTGCGTCACAGGGCGCCGCTTCTATGGCGCGCAAGAAGTGGCGCCTTGAACTCGATGCCAGCTTCGGCCATAACTCCAATGTCATCACCATTGGCGACGGGGTGCCCCTGCTAGGAGATATTCCCGACCAGGCGTCTGTAACCGGCATGGGTGGTCGGTTCGTCTACGATTTGATCCAGGCTCCAGGAGAGCGCTTGGTGGCCGGATATAGCGGCCGGGTCGACCGCTACAAGAGCGAACTGAGCGGGCGCAATCGATCCAACCACCTTATCAGCGCTACCTACCTGCGCCGCCCTGACGAAAAGACGGTGCTCTCGGTGCGGTCGGCGGGAGAGTCGACGCGGCTAGACCGGTATGGGTTCCGAACCCGCCTCGCTCTGCGTCCAGCGGCCCAGCGCCAAGTCGGGGCCGGGACCAGCGTCCAGCTGAGTTATCAATTCAATCACATTTCCTACGACCTGAGCGCCAACCTGGTGACCGACCGCTTGCCCGGCTTGCGCAGCTCCCGTACAACGCGACTCACCAGCCACGGAATCGGCGTCGAACTGAGCACATCTCTGTTGCAGCTGTCGGCCCGCCTGCGCGCCGGCTATTCCCTGATGTTCAATAATGTCGAGGGGGCGATCGACGACGGCGCCAACGAGGACGGTGCCCACACCCTGTATGCAATGGCCCAGGCACCACTGGCCTATGAGGTGAGACTGCGGGCTTTCTACGCCTATACCACTTCGGAATTTAGTGCAAACAACTCGTTTACTGGCTTTTCGGCGCAGCCAGAAGTTGCTCCTCATGTTCTCAACTTACAGGCGACGCGACCGGTGGCTCCGGGTCTCAACCTGCGTCTGGTTTTATCCCATCTTAGCGATGGTTCGACTATTGACGTTTTTGACAACGGTCAGAGTCTGATACTGTTCGGCTTTCAGTTTCGCCGCTAAGGGGCCACTCTTTTCTCAGGTGGTGCTGCTTTCCACGCTGTCGCAAAGACTGTCGCTTGAACCGGTGAGAAAACGCTTCTCGAGTATGTAGATATCACTTTGAACAATACAAACTGTCAATGGAGACACGACCATGAATACGATCATCACACCCACTGCCCTCCGCCTTTCAAGCATCCTCACGAGTTTGCTCATTCTGCTTTCGTTTCCGCTGGATGCTCAGACCGCCGAGCCAAGGGAGCCGACCATAAAGCAGCGCGAAGCGGCTGCTGAGCGTATTAGAACGCAGGTTAAGGGAGTGCTGGAACGCTTGAAATTGAACGATGAGCAGCGCGAAGAAGTCAGATCGATCATAGAAGCGAACTTCGAGCAGCGACTTGCCGTTTTACAGAAGCACGGTATGGACCCGAAAAACCGAGATGCGACTAAACGCCCGAGCATACGAAAAATGCTAGCGCTTCGAAACGATCTGGGTAAAGTGATTAACAAGACGGAAAAAGAGCTACGGAAAGTCCTGAGCGATGACCAGATGAACGTATGGAAAGAGCTTGAAAAAGAACGCCGAGAACAAATGCGTGAGCGGTTCAGAAGAAGGTAGCCACCAAGTTTTTTGGTTAAACAAGCGAGTCCCAAGCCTGGTAGAGGGGAATTGGAAAGCGGAAAAGCCCCTGGGGAAACAATCGATCTTTAAGCACAAAACCCCGACCAGTTTCAGCACATGCTGAATCTCTATCAACGCTACATTGAAGAGAATGGCATACAGCCTATACCTGACGACCATACAACGAACAGTGATATTTTACGGAAAGTAATGCGTAAGCAGATAGGTGATTATTTGGTCACCTTGATGTTGACATTTTTCACAGTGGGCATCTTCGCCGCTTTTGGCTGGCACCGGATGTGTACTGGCAGGCAGTAGTTTGCTAAGGCGGACACGTCGCCATTCTGATTAGCCTTCTTTAGGGCCAATGATCACAAGCCTGTATCCCTCATCAAATCCGGGTTTTGTCACATATTGTACAGCATGTTCACTCAACGCGTCGTCTCTGTGTTGATGAATGTGGCCGCACAGCACACCCACGAGATTCTCGGCGCGCCTGGCGGCCTCGACAAAAGCCATCGTACTGGGCCTGTTTCCCGTTGTTGGCCAGCGCTCTCGTCGTTCTATAACAAAGTTGCGATCCGTCTCAGCGCCCCAGGCTGGATCGCCACACATAGGAGTACCATCTGTTTGCCCCAACAGACCCGGAACACACAGTGGGATATGCACGAGCAGCACCGTTGGCAATCCCTCCTGAATCTGCGCCTCAAAAAAATCCAACTGCGCCTCATCCACCTGAGACGTGCCATTCTCTATGGCAATAAATCGCACACCCTTCAGGTCGAGTGCTGCAAACGAAAGCGATTCCGAGTCAGCGTATAAAGGTTTCAACCGCTCTGCCCGCCACACAGCCCGCAAGGCGTCCAAACTGCCCGGCATGCCCTCATAGTGCCAATCGTGATTGCCCGATGTGTAGAGGTGCGGGATTCCTGTTCGCTCGATCTGGCTCCGCACAAACTCAACGCTAGATGTCGAGGGATAGTTGACCTGATCCCCCGTCAAAGCGATCAGATCCACCCGTTCCGCAACCGCCAGATCCATCGCCCGCTGAAAGGCGCCCTTCCGGTCATACTGACTATAGGCATCGTGCATGCGGGCGCTGTAGTCATCAAATGGCGCTTCTGTTTCACCGTCTCCGCTGATGTGCGAATCCGTCACATGCAGGACCTTCAACGGTTGCCCCAATCCCTCAACACTGATCCAAACACTATTTCCTGAAACGCGGTGATCTGTCTGCATTTTCGCACCTTATCTCGTCCGTATGTATAGGAATTATAAAGGTGCTTTTAGGTTGTCGGGTCAAGCCATCCAGGCGTGTGTTATCCCTCTTTCAGCTCTGTTGGGTCGATGGGCGAAAAAGGTTATTATTTTAGCCCATAAGGGTCGGGGATGGGCAGACGTCGAGGGGCTAGTCCGACTTTGTTGATAGTCGTCGAAGGCGTCGACCGCCCGAGGGGCAGCACGGCAACTGCGCTACCATGAGGGCGCTTGCGCTACTAGGGATACAATGAGCGAAGGTAAGATTAATCATTTACGTTGGATCATGCTAGCCGAGGGCATTTCTTGCATAGTGCTCTTCTTTATTGCGATGCCGTTGAAATATATCTGGGGCATGAACACGGCCGTACGCATTGCAGGCGGTCTGCATGGATTCTTGTTTTGTTGGGCGTGTTTGGCCCTCTTAATAGTGCATCTGGATCGTAAATGGGATCTTGCACATAGTGTGAAATATTTCATCGCGATTATTCCACCCGGTGGCATGTTCCTAACGGAAAAATGGATCAAGCGCGATATGCAAGCCGCACCAGCTGAATAGGCTTTTCC
>Ga0181574_10000992_pt1 | contig 26611 bp, 27 predicted proteins | sample 101ome_24_FD_145600 | JGI IMG/M metagenome (GOLD analysis project Ga0181574, IMG submission 145600) | Coastal salt marsh microbial communities from the Groves Creek Marsh, Skidaway Island, Georgia - 101410AT metaG (spades assembly) | ecosystem: Environmental > Aquatic > Marine > Intertidal zone... | reverse complement strand
ATAAAAAACACACAACAACGGAAATCACAAAGGCAATGACCTGATTGCGTGTCAGTGCCGACAGGCACGAACCAATGGCGAGATAGCCGCCGGCCAGCATGAGCGAACCGACATAGGAGGCGAAAATGACACCATTATCCGGCTCGCCCAAATAATTGACGGTCAGCCAAATCGGAAAAGTCAACGCCAGCGCCAGCGCCGAAAAGGCCAAAGCGGCGAGATATTTGCCGATGACCACGGCGGTGAGCGGTATCGGCAAAGTCAATAAAAGCTCAATCGACCCGTTGCGCCGCTCTTCAGCCCACAGCCGCATGGAAATGGCAGGTAAGAAAAACAGATAGAGCCACGGATGGAACATGAAAAAGCTGGTCAAATCGGCCTGCCCCATGGCGAAATAAGCGCCCAGATAAAAAGTCGCCAAACCATTGGCCAGCAAAAATACAATGATAAAGACAAAGGCCAAAGGGGTGGTGAAATAACCGGCAAATTCACGCGCGGTAATGGCTGTGAGGGCGCGCATCATGAGGCCGCTCCCTTATCATTTTCCATTCCAGTGGCATGAAACGGCGCTGCCGCCGGACGCGCCTTGCCGGTCAGCGCGCCAAATACGTCATCCAGCCGACCGGTTTCCAACGCGAGTGCGCGCGGTGCCAATCCGGCCGCACCAATAGCGGCGCGCATATCGGCCAAGAGCGCGCCGGGCTCAGTGCCGTCAGCGGCAAAAATATGCAATGTGCTTTCATCGCCGCGCGTCACCAATTCGGCACTTCGATGGTTTATGTTTTGCAGCAGATTTTGCGCGGCGGGCAATTGCTCATGCGCCAAAGTCAGGGTCACTGTGCCGCTATAGCGCGAGCGCGCGGCCAAAGCGCTGGGCGTGCCCTCGGCAACAATTTGCCCGCGATCGATAATCATTGCCGCGCCGCAAACCGCATCGACTTCTTCGAGAATATGGGTGGAAATAATAATCGCCTTATCGCGCGCCATATCGGTAATGGCGCGCCGCACTTGAAATTTCTGATTGGGGTCAAGCCCGTCTGTCGGCTCATCCATCACCAACACATCCGGGTCATGGACAATGGCTTGCGCCAGACCGACCCGGCGGCGATAGCCTTTCGACAATGTATCAATCGGCTGATCCAACACGCCGTGCAATTCGGTCATCTCAATGGCGCGCGCCTCAGCAGCGCGCGCCGCCGCTTTATCGAGGCCGCGAATTTGCGTGATGAATTGCAAAAAGGCGCGCGGCGTCATATCGGGCCAAGCCGGTGCGCCTTCTGGCAAATAGCCGAAATGGCGCTGCGCCGCCAACATATGGTCGCAAATATCCATGCCCATAATGCGCGCCGTGCCGCTGCTCGGGCGCAAAAAGCCGGTAATCATTTTCATCGTCGTCGATTTGCCGGCCCCATTGGGCCCCAAAAAGCCCATCACCTGACCGCGCGCGACAGTGAAGGACAAATCATTGACGGCGGTAAAATCACCGAATTTTTTGACCAAATGTTCGACTTCAATCATGCGCCTTACTCTTCACTCCCTAAAAAGCTTTCTACCTTTAGGTGAAGCAAGCGACGCTGGCAATGCGCTTTTATGTCCAAAACCCTTGCCTCCCCATGGTGTTTTTCAAGAAAACGCCCGACGCGCCAGTCATGGGAGGAGAGAACAAGGCGGCGCGCCGGGCGAGGCTTATCAAGCAGCTTCCATCATCACTTTGAATGGGACAAGAAAAAGACCGAATTGGGGCAATTTCGAGGCATTTTTGCCCGCTGTGCAAAGCGGTAAAACTTGCATTCGGCGCGCCAAAGCGTCACCATGGGGGCATGAGCAAATCAACCAGGCAATTGGTGATTGTCGGCAACGCCTTTGAACGCGAACGACGCGACGCGCAAGCAACACCCAAACGGGTCATGTGGACGCGCGATGAGCTGGCTGATTTATTGAACGTCTATGGCCGCATGGTGGCGGCGGGTATGTGGCGCGATTATGCGATTAATGACGGCCGCGAGGCGGCAGGATTTTCGATTTTCCGCCGCGCCAGCGAAGTGCCGCTTTTCCGCATTGATAAAATTCCTGCGCTCAAACGCAAGCAAGGCCAATATGTGCTGCACGCCATGGATGGGCGGGTGTTGCGCCGCGGCCATGATTTGGCGGCGCTGATGCGGTTTTTTGACCGCAAGGCTTTGCGTCTCATAGACTGAGCACCTTATTGATTGCGCGCCTCATTGCGCGGTTTTTCAAAAAAGGCAAAATAAAACCCGGCATGAAAGCCGGGTTTTAGGTTTTGAAAAGCCGTGCCGCTACTCACGATTGCCGAGGAATTGCAGCAGGAACAAGAACATATTGATGAAATCCAAATACAGGCGCAGCGCCCCCATAATGGCTTTCTTTTCGGCGATGTCGCGGCTGTCACCGGCGAAATAAATACGCTTAATGTCTTGTGTATCATAGGCCGTCAGTCCGGCAAAAATCAGCACACCGATGACCGAAATGGCGAAATGGATGGCCGGGCTTTGCATAAAGAAATTGACGATAGACGCCAAAATAATGCCGATAAGCCCCATAAACAGGAACGAGCCCATGCCGCTCAAATCGCGCTTGGTGGTGTAGCCGTAAAGCGACAAAGCGCCGAAAGACGCGGCGGTAATCAGGAAAGTGCGGACCACGGAAACGCCGGTAAAGGCGAGCAATACATAAGACAGGGAAAGCCCGGTCATGGCGGCGTAAATCCAAAACGTTGTTTTCGCCGCGCGCTCGCTCATGCGATGCAGCCGCGCTGATAAATACAGCACCATGCCAAGCGGCGCGAAGACGACCAGCCAAATCAGCGGCGTTTGCGCCAAAGCGACATAAATACCGGAAGCCGCACCAATATAGGCGGTCAGTGCCGTGGCCAGCAGACCCAGCCCCATATAATTATAGACTTTGGTCATATAAATGCGCAGACCCTCATCAACCGCTTGCGCGCGCGCCTCGGTCGCCTGCGTGGTTTGATTATTCGACCAGTTCTCAGCCATTTCTCATATCCTTTCGAAATTGCGTTACTGATTATATCACCATAAATCTTGTCATTTTCAAGACGTTTTGTGCGAAATTTTGCTTATTCGCTGCGTAAAACCGGCGCGGCCGGGGCGCCGAGTGCCCGATATGTGCCCAAAAGCCCCAAAGTGACGGTCAAAAACACCGCGCCCAGCACGGTCAGAGCCAAAGTAGCGGGCAAAAAGACAAATTCCGCCTGCATGGCACCGACAATCAGCCCATAGGCGGCAAGCGTGCCGGCCGCCGCGGCAATCAGCGCCGCGCCCAGCCCCATCAGCGCATATTCCAGTGCAAAGGCCAGCATGATACGCGCGCGCGTCGCGCCCAGCACTTTCATCACCACCGCATCATAAACACGCGCACGATGGCCGCTTGCCATGGCACCGGCCAAAACCAAAATACCGGCCAGCATGGTCAGCAAGCTCATGGCGCGAATACCGAGGCCGAGATTGTTCAAAATATCGCGCATGGTGGCCAATGCCTCTTTGACGCGAATAATCGTGATATTGGGAAAATCGCGCGCCATAATGCGCGAGAACCCGACCTCATCTTGCGCCGCAAGGCTCAGCGAGGCGAGATAGCTATGCGGCGCATTTTTCAAAGGCGCGGGCGAAAACACCATGATGAAATTCAATCCGCCCGAGGCCCAATCGACATGGCGCAAATTGGCAATCTCGGCCTTAAGCGGTCGGCCCAGCACATTGACTTCAATCATATCGCCGACCTCAAGCCCCAACTCACCGGCTTCTTCCGCAGCAAAAGAGACAAGCGGCGGGCCAGCATAATCTTCCGGCCACCAAGAACCGGCAATAATTTCGCCGCCATCGGGCGGCAGCGCCGCATAGGTCAGGCCGCGATCGCCGCGCAGCACCCAAGCGGCCTCGGGCGGGGCATTATAATCGGCCGCGGCAATGCCTTTGAGCGATAAGACTTGCCCGCGCAACATGGCCGCTTGTTCAATCATACCGGCCGAGGGCTGGCTCTCAGCCACGCGCAACACATCATCAATTTGCTGCGGCCCGATATCGAGCAGGAAAAAGCTCGGCGTGCGTTCCGGCAAATCGCCGCTAATTTGTTCGTTAATATTCCCGTCAACCATGGAAATGGCCGATAACAGCGTCACCGATAGGCCAATGGACAGCATGACCGCGCGCACCGGCGCTTGCGGGCGCGTCATATTGGCCAAGGCCAAGCGCAATTCCGGCCGCTTGGGGCGCCCGACCCTTTTCGCCAGCCAAACCAAAAGCGCCGCCGCACCGCGCAAAGCAAAATAAGCGCCGGCCACACCAATGGCGAACCATAGGGCGACATCACGACGCTCGGAAATCAACATGGCCAATGCCGCCAGAGCGATAAAGCAAAATCCAATGGCGATAATATAAGGCCAGGGTGGGGCCTGATATGACTCCGCCGCATCGGCACGGAACAGCGCCGTGACCGGTGTCCGCTCAACTTGGCCCAAAGGCCACAGCGCAAAGGCCGCCGCGGCCAATAAGCCGAAGCCGCTGGCCGCCAATAGCGGGGCGGGGTAAAGCCCGACCACCAAATCGACCGGTAGCAAAGCACCGAACAGGCTTTTCACAATGAGCGGCGTCGCCGCGCCCAGCGCCAGACCGGCCACCAGCGCAAACAAGCTTAAAACCCCGATTTGCACGGCATAAATGCGGAAAATAAAGCGGCCCGATGCACCCAAAGCCTTTAACACGGCAATGGTCTCGCGCCGCCTTTGCAAATAGGCGTGAATGGCATTACCGACGCCGACCCCGCCGACCACCAAAGCGGTGAGGCCGACCAAAGTCAAAAACATGCCAAGGCGTTCGATGAAACGGCGCATGGAGGGCGAGGCATCGCTGCGGTCGCGCAGCCGCCATCCGGCCAGAGGAAACCGTTTTTGTGTCGCGCCGACCACTGCCTTGACCGCACCATTATCGGCATTATCGGGCAGACGCAGGCGATAGTGAAAATTGATGAGCGCACCGGGGCGCAAAAGACCGGCCGCTTTTAACGTGTCGTGGCGCACCATTAAGCGCGGGGCCAAGGGAAAACCGCCGGCATTGCGGTCAGGTTCTTGTGCAATGACGCCATTCAAGCGCAATTGAATATCACCCAATTGCACCACCGCCCCAACTGCGAGGCCGAGCCGGTCGAGCAAGCCTTGCTCCACCGCCGCGCCGTCAATGCCGTCGCGCGTCGCCAGCGCTGCTGCCAAATTCGTATCCTTAACCGCAATTTCGCCGTAAAGCGGATAGGCGGCATCGACCGCTTTGGCTTCAACCAACATGGCTTCATCTTGATGGCGCAGCATGGCGCGCATGGTGGCGATTTCCGACAATCGGCCATTGCCCGACAGAAAATCCCTTTCTTCCGCGCTGGCCGGTCGATGGATAAGACGCACATCAATATCGCCGCCCAAAATGTTTTGCCCTTGCGCCACCATGCCGGCGACCAAAGCGGCCGAAAGCGAGCCGACGCCGGAAATGGTAAAAATACCCAATATCAAACAGAGTAGGAAAATCCGAAAGCCGGGGAGAAACCCCCATTTGGTGCCGCGCCCGCCATCGCCGCGCATTTCGCGCTGCGCCAGCCGCGCGGCCAGCCCCCAACCCAATCGTTTCGGCTTATTCGGTCGGTCGCGCATCAGGCCAATAACCCGTCGCGCATGGTCAATGTGCGGTCGCATTTTTCAGCCAAAGCGCGGTCATGGGTGATGAGGAAAAGCGTCGATTGGCGGTTTTTGGCGAGGTTCAAAATCAATTGCATAATGTTTTCGCCGGTCGCTTGGTCGAGATTGCCGGTCGGCTCATCGGCAAATAAAACTGGCGGGTCAGCAACCATGGCACGCGCCAAAGCAACGCGCTGTTGTTCACCGCCAGACATTTGCGCCGGATAATGGTCATATCTGTCGGCGAGGCCGACCTCGTCCAAAATCGCGGCGGCGCGGGCGCGGCAATCTTTTTCACCGGCCAATTCGAGCGGCAGAGCGGTGTTTTCCAATGCCGTCATGGTCGGCACAAGGTGGAAGCTTTGAAAGACAATACCGATATGGGTGCGCCGAAAGCGCGCCAAATCATCTTCGTTCATGGCGCCATAATCGCTGCCTGCGACAGTGACAGACCCGCCCGTCGGCGGTTCCAATCCGGCCAATACCATAAGCAGGGTGGTTTTGCCCGAACCTGACGGGCCGATAAGCCCGACCGTCTCACCGGCAGCAATGGATAAATCAATACCGCGAAGTATATTGACGTCACCCGCGCGACTGGGCAGGGTAACGGTCAAATTTTCGGTTTCAATCATTGCATTGGGTCTTTCTCATGGTTTTCAAATCACCGCCCGATTTGTCCTATATAGAACGCAAGGCTGCGTCAAATCCGTTGCCACTTTGGCAGGCAGCGGCACGACACTTTGTGTGTTTGTTTACGCTGATTATCGCCTTATGGATGAGCGCAACATTAATGGCATGGGCGCAAAGCGACGCCAAAACCGTTCATCTGGTCGCTTTGGGCGACAGCCTGACCGCCGGTTACGGGCTCGCCCCACGCGACGGCTTTACCGCACAATTACAGGCCGCATTGACGGCCAAAGGCCACCGCGTGCGCGTGCATAATGGCGGCGTGTCGGGCGATACCAGCGCCGGCGGCTTGGCGCGACTCGACTGGGCAGTCGGGCGCGAAGCGCAAGCCGTGATAGTCGAGCTGGGTGCCAATGATATGTTGCGCGGCCTGTCGCCCAAAGTGACGGAAAAAAACCTTCGCCAAATCATCGAAAAACTGCAAGCGCGCGGGCTTGAGGTGATGCTGGCCGGCATGCTGGCCGCACCCAATTTGGGGCCGAGCTATGGCGAAGCCTTTAACGGTCTTTATCCGCGCCTTGCCAAACAATATGGGCTGGTATTTTATCCGTTTTTCTTGGATGGTGTAGCCGGAGACCCGCGCCTCAATCTGGGCGACCGCATCCACCCCAATCGTGACGGCATTGCCGTCATTGTCGAAAATATTTTGCCGACGGTCGAGAAGCTGTTGGCACGCATCGCATCATAAAACAAATAGGGAGTTTTCATGGAATATCGTCGTCTCGGACATACCGACATTGAAGTCAGTGCCATTTGCTTGGGTACCATGACATGGGGGCAGCAAAACACCGAAGCTGAAGGCCATGAACAAATGGATTATGCGGTTGAAATGGGGATTAATTTCTTCGACACGGCAGAAATGTATGCCGTGCCGCCAATGGCTGAAACGCAAGGCAAAACGGAAGAAATCATCGGCACATGGTTTCAAAAAACCGGCAAGCGGCAGGATATTATTCTCGCCACCAAAGTGGCAGGTCGCGCGCCGATGAATTGGCTGCGCGATGACGGCAGCGGCACAGAGCAAACACCGGCACAAATTCACGAAGCGGTCGATAAAAGCCTGAAACGCTTGCAGACCGATTATATTGACCTGTATCAGCTGCATTGGCCCGACCGCCCAATCCGTATTTTCGGCGGCTTGGGACATAAGGAAATGGGCGGCGAGATTAATAAAATTGAAGATATTTTGGGGGCGCTGGCCGATATTCAAAAAGCCGGTAAAGTGCGCCATTTCGGCCTGTCCAATGAGACACCTTGGGGCATTATGAAATTTCTCCATCATGCACAAATGGATGAAAGCCTGCCGCGCGTCGTGTCGGTGCAAAATGCCTATAATCTTTTGAACCGCATTTACGAGCTTGGCGCGTCGGAAATTTTCCACCGCGAGGGCGTCGGCCTATTGGCTTATTCGCCCTTGGCGCAAGGCTATTTGACCGGCAAATATCAAGGCGGGGCAACGCCCCAAGGCTCGCGCAAACAATTATTTGACCGCTTGCAGCGTTATGAGGTGGACGGAGCGGAAGAGGTGATTGACGCCTATCTCGACATTGCCAAAAAATACGGGCTTGATGCCTCGCAATTGGCCAATCAATTCGTCACCACACGCGATTTCGTAACCTCAAACATTATCGGCGCAACCAGCATGGATCAGTTGAAATTGGCGGTGACCAGCATAGATGTTGAATTGACCGATGAGATATTGGCCGATATCGACAAAGTGCATTTGCGCGCACCCAATCTGTGCCCGTAAACCGAGCCTGTAAGAGGAAAATATGGTTGAGAAACTGACTGCCGCTGAAAAGAAAAAAGCGATGAGCCAGCTGTCCGGCTGGAAAAAAGTCAGTGGCCGCGAGGCCATTAAAAAGACCTTTATCTTTGCCGATTTCAATGCCGCTTTCGCGTGGATGAGCCGTGTCGCCATGCAGGCCGAAAAAATGGACCATCACCCCGAATGGGATAATGTTTATAAAACCGTCAATGTGGTGTTGACCACACATGATGCGGGCGGGTTGTCGCCGCTCGATATCAAGCTGGCCCGCTTTATGGACAAAACGGCGGGCGCGGCCGGTAAGGCGGCGGCAAAAGCCAAGGGGCGGAAAAAATAAATGACCGGCGCGCGTATCGGCCTGGCTGATATTGGCGTTCTCGCATTGCTGATTGTATTGGCCGTCGGCACGGCGTTTTTGCAAAACCGCCATCAGCCTTTGGCGCTTTATGACCAGAATATTCGTGCCACGATTGGGGCGCAGATAGAAGCCTTTCGCGCGCAAGATGATGTCAGCGCCTTCGCCCATGCCTCGCCCGATTTGCGCGCCCAATTTGTTGCCCCCAATCGCTTTATGGCCATGGTGCGGGCCCATTATCGACCGGTCGTCACGGCGCAACAATTCAGCTTTACCGGCCGCGCCCGTGCCATATCGCAAACCCCGCAGATACGGCTGCAAGATGTTTATTTGGTCGATGATCGCGGCACCAGCCATAAGGCGCGCTATATGATGCAAAAACAGCCGGACGGATCTTGGAAGATCGCCGGCTGTCAATTGCTCGCCTCAAACCAAATGGATATTTGAGGCGCTTATCCCTAGCGGGGGGCTTTACTGCCCCTAGCGGGGGGCTTTACTTCCCCTAGCGGGGGGCCATGCGAATGGCACCGTCAAGGCGTACATCTTCGCCGTTGAAATAATTCACTTCGCACATGGTGGCAGCCAATTTGGCATATTCTTCCGGCAGGCCGAGGCGTGACGGATAAGGCACCATGGCGCCCAAAGCTTGGCGCACATTTTCCGGCGCGCCGGCCAGCAGCGGCGTGTCGAAAATGCCCGGCAAGATGGTGTTGACGCGAATGCCTTCGCGCGACAAATCGCGGGCAATCGGCAAAGTCATGCCGACCACGCCGGCTTTGGAGGCTGAATAAGAAGCCTGACCGATTTGCCCGTCTTCTGCCGCCACTGAGGCGGTGTTGACGATGGAGCCGCGATCGCCGCAAGGCAGCGGGTCAAGGCTCATCATACCGGCCGCCGATTTGGCGATGCAGCGAAATGTGCCGACCAGATTAATCTGAATGATGAGATTAAACGCATCGAGCGGGAAGTGATTAATGTCACCGCTTTCCTTATCGCGCGAGGCGGTTTTCACCGCATTGCCGGTGCCGGCGCAATTAATCAAAATGCGCTCTTGACCGAGGGCGTCGCGGATTTTGGCAAAACCGGCATCAACCTCTTCATCTGAAGTCACATTAACCTTGGCAAAAGCCCCGCCAACTTCTTTGGCAACCGCTTCGCCTTTTTCTTCATTCAAGTCGAAAATGCCGCATTTCACGCCTTTTTCAGCGAGCAGACGCACTGTCGCCTCACCCAGACCTGACGCGCCGCCAGTGACAATGGCGGTAATGTTTGAATCCAATTTCATAATTTCTCTCCCACAAAATGGCCTCGCATAGGGGCAAACCATATTCAGTCATAGGGCGGCGTGCAAGCCCCATTTCAGCCGATAAAGCTTACGGCGCAGGCGGTGCTTTTTCGCCCTCGCCTTTTTGCAAACCGGCTTCGCGCCGCACAATATAAAAGCTCGATGCCACAATAATGGAGGCACCGATAATGGTATATATATCGGGCACGCTGGCAAAAACCAGCCAGCCCGCCAAAGCGGCAAAAATCAGTCGCGAATAATCGACCGGCGCAATGACGCTGGCCTCACCCATTGCAAAGGCGCGGATAAAACAATTATGCGAGGCCGTGGCCAATACCCCCATCGCCACCAGCATGGCAAGTTCGGTCATATTGGGGGTCTGCCAGACGAAAATGGTCGGAATGGCAATCAACGTCACCGAGACGATATTGGTGTAAAACATCAGCGTCACCGGCCCGTCATAGCGCGAAGCAATATTGACCAAAACCGTCGCCAGCGCGACCAAAAACGCATGCCCCAAAGCGGCCGCTGCGCCGAGGCTCAAAATCATTGCTGCTTCATCGCCACCCAATTCCATGCCCGATCCCATGCCGGGGCGCAGCATAATGAGCACACCGATAAACCCGATTGCGGCGGCAATGGCGCGACGCGGGCCGACCGCTTCGGCGAGGATAAAAGCGGCCAGCGGCACCAGAAAAAGATTGCGCGAAAAGCTGATGGCTTGCGCATCGGCCAAAGGCAAAGCGACAATCGCATAAAAGCCCAAAAACATGGCCAGCGAGCCAACCACACCGCGCGTCATTTGCAGAAGCGGGATTTGCGTTTTCATCCCCGCGCTTATGCCGCCCGTACGCGCAAATATCGGTAAAATCACCGCCAATGCGACAAGTCCGCGAAACAGTGAAATTTCAAACGGATGCAATGTCTCGCCCAATGTTTTGACCAGCACACCTGTAAAGGTGAACATGATGGCCGAGGCCAGCAGCCATAAGGCGGCGCGTCGATTATTGACCGGCTGGCGCGTCGGCTGAGTTATGGCGTCGGACAAGGGCTAGCCTTCGCTGCGTCCGGTGGTCAAAATCACCTTACCCTTGACCTCGCGGTTGGCCATTTTATTGAGCGCATCGGCCGCTTGTTCCAAAGGAAAACTGTCTGAAATATGCGGCTTGATGGTGCCCGCCTTATACATCTCCATCAATTCCTGCAAATTGGCCTGATTGGCTTGCGGGTCGCGCGCCGTGAAAGCGCCCCAAAACACGCCGACAATTTGACAGCTTTTCAACAGCGCCAAATTGAGCGGAATTTTCGGAATCTCACCGGCCGCAAAGCCGATAACCAAATAGCGCCCTTCCCAATTAATGGCGCGCAAAGCCGGTTCGGCATAAGCGTCACCGATCGGGTCATAAATCACATCAGCGCCAAGCCCGCCGGTTTTTTCCTTAATCGCATCGGAAAAGGCTTTTTGCTGCTCGCGATCCAGTTCGCCGGTGGGATAAAGGATTGTATCATCAGCGCCATGCGCGACACAGACATCCAACTTATCTTGCGTTGAGGCGGCGGCAATCACCCGCGCGCCCATGGCTTTGCCAAGCTCGACGGCCGCCAAGCCAACACCGCCGGCGGCGCCCATGACCAGCAAGGTTTCACCGGCTTTCAATTGGGCGCGGTCTTTCAACCCATAATGCGAGGTGCCATAGGTCAGCACCAAAGCGGAGGCGGTTTGCAAATCCATTTCATCGGGAATCGGGATGCAGGCCGCTTCGGCAATTGCCAATTCCTCAACAAAGCCACCATTGCCGCATGAGCCGATGACACGGTCACCGATTTTCAGATTCTTTACGCCATCGCCCAATTTGGCCACCACACCGGCCACTTCCCCGCCCGGGGAAAACGGCAATGGCGGTTTGAATTGATATTTGTTTTGAATGATCAACACATCGGGAAAATTGACGGCTGCCGCGTGCACATCGAGCACCACTTCGCCCGGCCCCGGCTCGGGTGAGGCAATATCTTCCACCACCAGGCTTTCCGGCGGGCCAAACTCTTTGCATAAAACGGCTTTCATTTTTGTCTCCCTTAATCGACCCGCCAGGCGCGGGGTTTTCTTTCTGCGCCGCAGCTTTTACCATACGGCTGAATAGGCAAGTATCATAAGCCAGACAGGCTTAATGAGAAGCGGAAAATGAAGTAAAGGCGAGGAAAATGAAGGGCTATTTTGCCATTGGCATTGAGGGGGCATCGAAGCCGATGAATACCGGCAATCTGATACGCTCGGCGCATGCTTTCGGTGCCGCCTTTATCTTCACCGTCGACGCTCATTTGAAAGTGCGCGAGGCGCGTTCCGATACGTCAAAAACGCAAAGCTCCGTGCCATGGTATGATTGGGACAATATTGCCGATATGCAGCTGCCCCAAAAATGCCAATTGGTCGGGGTCGAGTTGACCGAGCAAGCGATTGATTTGCCAAGCTTCACCCATCCGCGCTGCGCCGCTTATGTAATGGGCCCCGAGCGCGGTGATTTATCGCCCGCCATGCGCGAGAAATGCGCCCATATAATCCGCATCCCGACGCGCTTTTGCGTCAATGTGCAAATTGCTGGTGCCATTGTCATGTATGATCGCTTGCAAAGTCTTGGCAAATTTGCCGACCGACCGGTCATGCCGGGCGGCGAAAAAGGCGCGCAATTCACCCCTTAAGATGAGGGGACTGAGGGTTAAAGACGCCCTTCCAATTCATTGCGCAAGCGCGAAAAGGCCAGCCGCAAACGCGATTTGACCGTGCCCAAGGGCAGATTGGTATCTTCGGCAATTTTTGAATGCGACCAGCCATTGTAAAACGCCAAACGCACCAATTCGCGTTGTTCTTCGGGCAGTTTTTCAAGCGCCAAACGCACTGCTTCACCTTGGCGCGCGCCAATGACTTCCTCATCGGGAGGGCGTGGCGCATCGGGGACAAGGCTCGGATCTTCCGCGTCAATTTCAGGGAATTTGCGCTTACGCAAAATATCGATACGACGATTGCGGGCAATGGTGAAAATCCATGTCGAGGCAGCGGCTTTTTTGCGGTCAAATAAATGTGCTTTGCGCCATACGGTGAGCAAGGCTTCTTGCAAAACCTCTTCAGCCTGCCCGGCAGACGCGCCCAAACGCAATAAATAGCCCTTTAGGCGCGGCGCAAAATGCGCGAATAACGCGGCAAAGGCGTCGCGGTCTTTGGTTTCGGCGATCTTTTCGATAAGACCTGCAAAATCGGTTTTACTTCCGGTTTTTGCTGCATCGGAGCTCTGTGGCTTGCCGATGTGATCTACTTCTACTTCGTTTCGCGCGGAGCCGGTGTTCTGGCCACTCGCTGACATGGTCTTATGACCTCTCTAACACGCACAAAATTCCGTGCGCGATTTCAGTAGAGGTCATATGGCGGCTAAAAGCAAGAAAAAGCGCTCTGGCCAGACGCGCCAAATCACCATAAATTGCGATTCATGTTGAAAATCACCATTTTCGCCGGATTTCTGGGCATTTCCTTGATTTCGCCCGGCTTTGCCGCCAATTCCCCGGTCGCCGAATATGGCGATTGGCGTATGTTTGTCAGCGGCAGCGGACAAAGCAAAAATTGTTATATTGCCGGTGAGCCGAAGCGCTCCACACCGAAAGCGGCGCGGCGCGGCGATATTTTCCTGATTGTCGCCCATCGCCCCGGCCAAGGCGTGCGCAATGAGATTTCAGTGCGCATCGGCTATCCATTTTCGGCGACATCAGAACCTTTTGCGCGTGTCGGCAGCGATGAATATGGCTTTTTTACCGGCGTTCAGGTGGAAAATGGGGCCGATGAATGGGCTTGGCTGGAAACGCTGGACGATCAAAATCGGCTTGTCAGCGCCATGAAGCGTGGCAATGAGCTGGTTTTCAAAGGCACATCGGCGCGCGGCACGCTGACGACGGACAGCTATAGCTTAAAAGGCGTCACTGCCGCCATGAAGGCGCTGGACGCGGCCTGCCCCGCCCCGTAAAACCGTTTAATGGAAATTTCGAGCGAGATCCGCAAACCCAGCCTGATCGGTATGACGCGCGCCGAATTGAGCGCCGCGCTTTGCGCACTGGGTGTCCCCGACAAGCAATTGCGCATGCGGGTTAATCAAATTTGGGGTTGGCTTTATGCGCATGGGGTGCGCGAATTTGACCAAATGAGCAATGTCGCCAAGGATTTGCGCGAACGTCTGGCGGCGCATTATTCATTGGCTCGGCTCGAACTGGCCGATGCGCAGCATTCCAATGACGGCACGCGCAAATATTTGTTCCGGCTTGATGACGGGCAATTGGTCGAGACGGTCTATATACCCGAGCTTGATCGCGGCACTTTATGTGTGTCCAGCCAAGTCGGCTGCACGCTGACCTGCCGCTTTTGCCATACCGGCACACAAAAATTGGTGCGCAATCTGACGGCGGCGGAAATTACCGGCCAAATGGTGGCGGCGCGCGATGATTTGCAAGATTGGGGGACAGCCGGCCCGTCCAATAGCGGTACACGCAAAGTAACCAATGTGGTGATGATGGGCATGGGCGAGCCGCTTTATAATAGCGACCATGTCGCTGAAGCCTTGAATGTGATGAGCGATGGCGACGGCTTGAGCCTGTCAAAACGGCGCATCACCCTATCAACTTCGGGCGTGGTGCCGGAAATCCCGCCCATGGGCGAAAAAACCGGCGTCATGCTGGCCATTTCGCTGCATGCGGTGACAGATGAACTACGCGATGAACTGGTGCCGCTCAATAAGAAATACCCGATTGCCGAATTGCTGGACGCATGCCGCAATTGGCCCGGCCTTTCCAATGCCAAACGCATCACCTTTGAATATGTCATGCTGAAAGACGTTAATGACAGCGATGATGATGCCCGTGCTTTGGTGAAATTACTGGCCGGTATTCCCGCCAAGATTAACCTTATTCCTTTCAATCCCTGGCCCGGCGCGCCTTATCAATGTTCCGATGACAAGCGCATGCAGGCTTTTGCCGATATCGTCAATAAAGCGGGCTATGCGAGCCCGGTGCGCCGTCCGCGCGGCCGCGATATTATGGCAGCGTGCGGCCAGCTTAAATCAGCCAGTGTCAAACAATCGGCAGCGGAGAAGAAAAAAGCCGAATTGGCGCAACGCAATCTGGGCCGTGCATAGCCGCAAAAGAATAGTGACAATCGGGCAACAAATATTCCAAACAACAACTACGGCCAATTTACGATCTCAAAGACACAACATTAGGCCTCGCGTCCCGATTGCCACCGAAAGGCAGTGATTGCCTCCCAAACACATAGTTATGTGTGTTTGACTTATTTCACCACACGCACTGGTTGAAACACGTAAATATTTTCTTTGCGCCAAATGCTTTTCTTTTTCGCCATTCGGCTTATAAAGACGCGAGATATGGAGAAAACCATGGTCGATAAAAGCGACATCAATAAAGTTGTGCTGGCCTATTCGGGCGGTCTGGATACCTCAATCATTCTTAAATGGTTGCAGGAAACCTATGCTTGTGAAGTCGTCACCTTTACCGCCGATCTCGGGCAAGGTGAAGAATTGGAACCGGCACGGGCCAAAGCCGAAATGCTCGGCATTAAAGAAATTTATATTGAAGATCTGCGCGAGGAATTTGTCCGCGATTATGTCTTCCCGATGTTTCGTGCCAATGCGCTTTATGAAGGGGTTTATTTGCTGGGCACCTCGATTGCGCGGCCGCTCATTGCCAAACGGCAGGTCGAGATTGCCGCCGCCACCGGCGCTGATGCGGTGTGCCATGGCGCAACCGGCAAGGGCAATGACCAAGTGCGCTTTGAGCTTGGCTATTATGCCTGCAATCCCGACATTAAAGTGATTGCGCCATGGCGCGAATGGGATTTGCAAAGCCGCGAAAAACTCATCGCCTATGCCGAGAAAAATCAAATTCCCGTGCCGAAAGACAAGCGCGGCGAAGCGCCGTTTTCGGTCGATGCCAATTTGCTGCACACTTCGAGCGAAGGCAGGGTGCTGGAAGACCCGGCCGCGCCCTGCCCCGACTTTGTTTATCAGCGCACCATTGCGCCGGAAGACGCACCGGATAAAGCGACCGAAGTGACCATTGGTTTTGAAGCCGGTGATGCGGTGTCGATTGACGGCGAAAAACTGTCCCCCGCCGCGCTTTTGACCAAGCTCAATCAATTGGGCGGGGCCAATGGCATTGGTCGGCTTGATTTGGTGGAAAACCGCTTTGTCGGCATGAAATCGCGCGGCGTTTATGAAACCCCGGGCGGCACGATTTTGCTGGCCGCCCATCGTGGCATTGAGTCAATCACGCTCGATCGCGGCGCCATGCATTTGAAAGATGAGTTGATGCCGCGCTATGCCGAGCTGATTTATAACGGCTTTTGGTTTGCGCCGGAGCGGGTGATGCTGCAAGCGGCGATTGATGCCAGCCAGCCTCACGTCACCGGCGAGGTGGTACTCAAGCTCTATAAGGGCAGCGTCGCCGTGGTCTCACGCCAAAGCCCCTATTCGCTCTATTCAGAAGCACATGTAACCTTTGAAGAAGATGCGGTTTATGACCAGTTCGACGCGGAAGGCTTTATCAAACTCAACGCGCTGCGGCTGAAATTGCTGGGTCGGCAGAAATAGCTAAACCTCCGGCTCCTCAAAGCCGTTTTGGCGGCAAAAGGCGGTCAGCGTGTTGCGCAACAAGCAGGCAATGGTCATTGGGCCGACCCCGCCGGGCACCGGTGTGATATGGGCGGCGATCTCTGCCGCTTCCGCATAAGCAACGTCACCAACCAAACGGGTTTTGCCTTCGCCCTTTTCGGGTGCGTCAATGCGGTTAATGCCGACATCAATGACACAAGCGCCGGGCTTGACCCAGTCGGCCTTGACCATTTCAGGAATGCCGACGGCGGCGACCAAAATATCGGCTTGGCGGCAGACGGCCGGTAAATCAACCGTGCGCGAATGCGCCATGGTAACGGTGCAGTTTTCATTGAGCAAAAGCTGCGCCACCGGCTTGCCGACCAAATTGGAGCGACCAATGACCACGGCATGTTTGCCCGTCAAGTCGCCTAAGGTTTCTTTGGCGAGAATGACGCTGCCCAAAGGCGTGCATGGGGTCAGCGCATCCAGCCCTGACACCAGACGACCGGCATTGGCCGGATTGAGGCCATCGACATCTTTCGCTGGATCTATCGTATCAATGACTTTTTGCTGCGATATTTGCGCGGGTACGGGAAATTGCACCAGTATGCCATTGACCTCAGGGTCGGCATTCAGTGCGTCCAGTTTGTCGAGCAGCACTTCTTCCGTCGTGTCTTCGGCTAGACGAAACTCCAATGAGGCCATGCCTGCCTCTTTGGTCGCAATGCCCTTATTTTTCACATAAACCTGACTGGCCGCATCTTCGCCGACCAGCACCACGGCCAGCCCCGGCGTTTTGCCATGCCGTTTCTCCAGCGCCGCAACCGCCGTACCGATGCGCCCGCGCAAAGCGGCGGCGATGTCTTTCCCGTCAATCTTCCGTGCCGTCATTTATCCGCCATAAACCGAGGGGCCCAGCACTTCCCACATTAAATTGCGCAGGAAAATCAGGCCGAAAATGACAATAAGCGGCGACAAGTCAAGCCCGCCCATGTCGGGCAGAAAGCGGCGAATACGGGCATAGACCGGCTCGGTCAGGCGATTGAGCGCATCGCCAATCATAAAGACAAAGCGATTGCGCATATTGACCACGTCAAAAGCGACCAGCCAGCTCAGCACGGCCGAAGCAATGACAATCCAAATATAAAATTGAATCAACTGCGAAATCAGCGTCAGTAAGGCGCCCATAAAACCCTCTTACCCCTAAGGTGGCTAGGCGAAACGCTTAAATGACTGCTTCGCCGTCTTCTTTCATATAAATCGAGTCGCGCGGACGTGCCATAACGCGGCGCACCATCGGCTCGAAAAATTCAAGCGGATAGGATTCATATTCTGGATCAAAGCTCGACTGGTCATAAAGATGACAGAACTGAGCGGTATATTCAAAATGCTCGCTATCGCGAAACGCGTCGCGCGCATCGCGATCCAGCCCGATATGATGGAAAAAATAATAGCCCTGAAACACGCCGTGATTTTGCAGCATGAAATAATTCTGCTCGGAAATAAACGGCTTCAATATGGCGGCGCCCAATTCGGCATGATTGAACGTGCCCAAAAGGTCACCAATATCATGCAAAAGCGCGCAAACGACATATTCCTCATCACGGCCATCTTTATGGGCGCGGGTCGCGGTTTGCAGGCTGTGCTCAAAGCGGTCAACGGCAAAGCCGCCAAAATCGCCTTTCAGCATTTGCAAATGGGCCAGCACACGATCAGGCAAGGTTTTTGAGAAATCGCCGAAAGCAGCGGAGATTTTCTGATAATCTTCTTCCGTGCCGTCAATCATGGCCGAGAACTGTGCGCGGTCTTTATCTTCAAGCATGGGTCACTCCCTTATCTCGTTAAAATTGTGCCGCAACTGAGCCCGAAAGGCAAATGTTTTACCGTCGCCCGCGACTATCCGTCTTCCGGCGTCGGCTTATTAGGCGAGGCATAATTATCCGGTTTGATGCCCTTTATCGTGTCAAAAAACGCATAAATCTCTGCCATGTCGGCCTCCAAATCGCCCGACGGGTGGATGATGCGGTCAACCCCGACTTGTTTTTTTTCAGCGTCAATGGCGGCCAGAATAATCGGCACATTAGCGGCCTGCGCCATATGATAAAAGCCGGTTTTCCAATGGGTGCGCGGACTGCGCGTGCCTTCCGGTGTCACCACGAGATGGAAAATATCGTTTTTTTCAAACAGCTCGGCCATTTGCCCGACATAATCTCGCGCCGCGCGACGGTCAATGGGAATGCCGCCGCAATAGCGCAAAAACCAGCCGACCGGCCCGATAAATATGGTGTGTTTGATAAGCACGCGCACATGCAAATTAAGGGCAAAAACCAAAGGCAGAAACAGGCCGAAATCCCAATTTGACGTATGCGGCGCAGCGATCACCACACATTTTTTAATGTCTTTGGGAATGCTGGGGCCGGGGCGCCAGCCAATCACCAGCAATACCCCCCAGGCGATGATTTTGAGAAACCGGCTTAAAATCGGTGTGTTGAAAATCGTCATGGCGCGAAAGACCCCCAAAGCTCGGACACTGGCCGCTAAATTAACGCCAAAGCGTCAAGATGCAAGGCCTGCCAGCCCGAGCGTTCGGCCATGGTGGCAAACATTTCATCGCCGCGTTCCGTGCGTTCGACAATCATTGCCGAAATCACCGCCATGATGAAACCGGCAAAGCTGGCGCGGCGATAATCGGCCCAAGCCGCGTCAAAATCATAGGCCCCGACACAATCGCCCAATTGGTCATGATAAGCAGCAACCAAGGCTTTTTCATGCGCCGCGCGCTCATCAGCCGATTGCAAGCTGGTTGAAATGCAATAGGCAATATCTCCCATGGGCGGGGCCAGTGCGGCGGTCTGCCAATCGAGTAAAATCACCCGTCCGTCGGCATCGGAAAACAGCATATTGTCGAGCCGCATATCGCCATGCGCCAGCACTGACGGCCCGGCGCGCTGGGTCAGATAAGCGTCAAACTGCGCCACCAAAGCGTCGCCCATAGCCAGAATGTCTTTGTCAATACGCTCCGCATAGCGCGCGCGCCATTCCGGATAGACAGCGCTCATCAAGCCGCTGACAAAGGCGCGGCGCTCTTGTTTTTGGCCATAAGTCAAAAATTCATGCGCCGAAAGCGCATCATCATTCCAATGGCTTTTGTGCAGCAAGGCGGCTTCGTGCAAAACCGCCTCAACTTGCGGCAGCGAACAGCCATCCATTTGCGCGATTTGCTGCGCCGGTGCCATATCCTCAAACAATAAAATCCCGTCGCCGCTCGTCTCCTGATAATCGGCGAGATAAACATGCGGCACGCGCGCCCCGCAATTCGTACCGAAATGCTCGTAAAATTTCGTCTCGATTTCATAAAGGTTCATATTGCGCGCCGTGTCGCGGCTCACCGCATCGGCGGCCGGACATTTGGCAACCAGCGATTTTGGTAACCCGTCATAATGCGCGGCCCAATCAAGCGTGACGCGATAGCTGTCACCGACCTGACCTGTGCCGACCGGCACAAAATCAAAGCCGCTCAAAACATCGGCCGGCTGCCCGAAGAGGCCGGCGAGAAAACCGACATCAAATTTTTCAGGATGGTCGTAAAAACTCATTGGCCAGACCTCATGTCATGATCCCGTCAACAAGATCTTGAAAGCCGCTCGGCTTGTGCGGGCCGATAAATAATTGCTCAATCACGCCCTGCCCCTTATGAGTCGCGCCGTTCACCTCAAGCTCAATATCGGACAGGCTTTGAATATGCAGGTTTTCCATTTTGCCGGCTTTGAGGGCGGCTTCGGCTTCGGCCAAATCAATCTCGTCAAAAGCCACACGCAAGGCGCCGTGATGCATGCCATGGTTCCATTCGGGATGAATATAGCCAAGACCTTGCATGTAAAATATATGGCCGGTCGGGGTGAAGCTGGCTTTGACCCCGCCGCCTTGCAATACCAGCTCAGAGACACGGCGTGTGCCGCTATGATAAGCGGTGGTGAAGTCAATTTGCGTCAATTCCAAGCGGCTGCCATTGGCGAAATCGTCAAACACCGCTTTGCGATTCCACGGTACGCCATCGCCATCATCATTGCTGTGGCAGAAAAATGCCGCTTCGTCGAAATTGCTCGGCGTCCATAGCCAGTAAAATTGTTGCGGCGCAGGCGGCACCGGTGCTTGCGTCTCGGCCATGCCGATTTGCCGAATGCCCCAGCTGCGGTCGCGGGTACCGCGACAGCCGCTCACTTCGATTTTTTCCCCGCGCAAATCAAGCGTGCCGGCCCAGTCGATATTTTGCGTGGCGCGCGTCAAATCCATCATCATGCGCGTGCCTTGGCGGCGTGTGAAGCGCGGCTCTTCAATGGCTTCATGGCGCGCCGTGGCGGTCAGGCTGCCGCTCAAGCCGCCTTCATTATCGGCCAGTGTGATGCGGGTTTCGCGCATCGGTTTGACAATTTCGACAGTCAACGGCCCGACGGTCAAGGCAAGTCGGTTACCCAACATTTCTTTGGAGGCGCGCAGATTATATTGCCGCCCCTCATAAGACAGCGCGAAACTGGCATCCATAATATTCAATTGCGGATAGACGCCAAGCGCGGCGGCGAAGAAGACCGCGCCATCGGCGCTATAACCGTTAAAGAAAAAGCGGTCATAAAAATTGCGGTCGCTGCCCGCATAGGCCATCGGCTCGGGGGTTTGGTGCAGCGGATAATCATCAGCCGGTGTCAGCATTTACTTGCCCTTTTCCTGTTTACCCAGTGCCGCACGCACCGCCGCCTTATTATCTTCAGAGCCGGTCAAAAGCGCATATTGCTCGCGATCCATGAAAGATGAGAGATGGTTGAGCGCATGCGCTTGCGCATTAATCGCCTGCTTGCTCATGCGCACCGGCACGGGCGGCAAAGCGAGGACTTTGGCGGCCAGCTCTTGCGCTGCGGCCAGCGCGCCGCCTGACGGGCTGAGCCTATCGACCAGCCCCCATTGCGCGGCCGTCTCAGCACCGATATTTTCCCCTAAAATCACCAATTGTTTGGCACGCGACGGGCCGATAAGCGCGCTGATGCGCGGATTGGCCTGCCAGGACATGTTAATGCCGAGCGGCACTTCGGGCAGGCGAATATCGCAATCGGCGGAGGCGACGCGCCAATCGCACGACACGGCGAGCGCCAAGGCACCGCCAATGGCATAGCGCTCCATGGCGCAAATGGTGACTTGCTCAAGCCCCTCCCAAGCGGCGCACATATCGGGGCCAAGTAACAATTTTTGCCGTTGTGCCAGCCTGTCGAGACCGTGCGTGTGCATATTCGGGTCTTTCAAATCGGCACCGATGGAAAACACGCGCGCGCCGCTGACAATAACGCAATGGGTCTCAATATCACCTTTCAGCCAGCGCGCCACATCGCGCAGGCCTTCCATGGCTTCTGCCGAAAGCGGGTTCATGCCGCCGCCATAGCTGCCGCGGTCGAGCGTCACTGTGGCGAGGCCGTCGGCACGCGCCAGCTTCACGCAATCGGGCAGCTGCAAACTTTCCATGAAATCCCTCCCATATATCCCCGATTATGGGAGAGGCGGTGCGGTTTTTGCAAGCGCGAAAGCGCACGAAAAAGGGCGAGCTGCAGCCCACCCTTTAAGAGATTTTATGAATTTGGTCTGACGACCCAGACGCCGCAAGTTTATTCAGCCAGTTTATGGGGCTTAATGCCCGGGTCGCCAAGCAAGATAATGTCGTCGCCCGATTTGCCGATGGCGGTCGCAAAGCTTAAGCGGTCGGGGCGCGGCTGGTTGGCGAAGCTTTTGCCATTATCTTGCGAGACCAGCACCGTGCCCGACAGACCGGCCAGCACGACGCGGCCATCGTCCAATTGGGTGCCGCCGGAGACCGATTGGTCGGTGCCGGTGGTGACTTTCTTCCAACGTTTGCCTGCATTGGATGATCGCCAAACATTGCCGCGCATGCCGAAGACCAGCACATCGCCATTGGCGAGCCCGAGACCGCCCCAGAAGGAGCCGTCATAGCCGGTTTCAATGGCTTGCCAGCTTTGCCCGCGATCATGCGATTTATAAACCGTGCCAAATTCGGCGGGTATGTAGAGATTGCCCTTTTTGTCGGCGAACACATCATTCAAATGAAAATCATCATAACTGTCTTCCACCAAACTGCGCTGCGTCCAGCTTTCGCCGCCATTATCGGTTTCAAATGTGTAGGAAAAACCACCAACCGCAATCCCGTTTTGGGCATCGGCAAAATACACCGCAAAAAGCGGGGTTTCGCCGCGGCGCTCATTATATTGCAGCGTCCAATTATTGCCGCCGTCAACGGTTTTCAAAATTGTCGCCGCATGGCCGACCGCATAGCCGGTTTGATTGTCGACAAAAGTGACGCCGACCAAGGTATTGCGCGTCGGCACCGAGGCCGCCTGCTGCCAGCTTTCGCCATTATCATCGGAGAGCAGCACGTGCCCAAACTCGCCAACCGCGACCATGCGCGAACCAGCGCGCGCCACATCGAGCAAGAGCGCCTGACTAGCCATGTCGCTGGCCAAGGCATATTCGAAAGCTTGCGGTTTGCCGCCATGGTCATCGGCCGCGCTTGGCATTGATGCAGCGACGGCAAATGTGAAAAACAGCGCGGCACATACACGCGCGGTCAAGCGAAAATTAGTCATCGGTTCCTCCCAAAATGCGGCTTCTTTGCGACCGCCAATTTAACTTGCCCCACCATAAAAACTCATTGCCCAAAGGGCAAGCGACAAAAACGCGCGACCGCAGTTTATCGACCGAGACGGCGAATATTGGCTGGGGTGTAACGATTAGCGTCGAGATGTTTGGCGTCGAAATCAATCGGCTTTTCCTCATTGATGAGGCCGAGCATGAGATAGCGCCCGACCATCAAATCATACACCGTGTCGCCTGAACCGCCGCATAGGGGCAATTCATATTGCACGCCGCCGCCCAATTCCTGCACCCGCCACAGCTGGCCGCGCCCGTCATAAATTTCCGTCGCGACAATGCCCTTTGTGTCTTCATCGATGTAAAAAACCCGGCGCGAATAAACATGGCGGAAATTATCTTTTAAATTGCCTTCCACTTCCCACACGCGGTGTTTTTCATAACGCATTAACTCTTGGTTCACGTGTTTTTTGCCGACTAATTCCTGATAGGGTGCCAGCACGCGGCGATAATTATTGTAAGCGATGAATTTTTCGCTGCGCCCGCGAGCCGTCCAGTCAAAGCGGTCAGGGGCGCCGTTAAAGCCGCCGAAACTGTCGGAAGTAGTGATGCCGTCACTATTGGTGCCGGGATTATCATAGGCGATGGTCGGGGCGCGGCGCACGCGGCGCGTGCCCGGGCTATAGGTCCAAGCGCGGCGGGCTTCCACCGACATATTCAGGCTTTCTTGCACCAGCACGACATAGCCGGCAGAACGGGCCGGCGCTTTAGTCTGCAGCAAATAATAAATCGAAATATTGTCCAATTCTTCGGCATTTCTTTTTTGCGGGTCAGACCAACGCAAAATCGCATCATCATGCACGGTGATTTGGTAATAATCGCCGGATTGATTGACCGGAATGGCGGTGAATTGGCGTTGCAATTTATAGCCGCGGTATCGAAGCGTGTGGTTCCAAACAAGTTCCAGCCCATTATTGGGGATTGGGAAAGGCGAGGCCATAATCGCCTTGGCAACGCCATTCCCATCCGATACCAGCTCTCCGATCAACGCATTATTGCGCGCCGCTTTGTAAACAAAGTCAGGAAGGGCGCAAGAGCGGCGTGTCGGATAGACATCTAGGAAATAGCTGTCATGGCGCTCTAATAGGGCTTTTTGGCCGCGCGTTATATATTTGTCATAATCCCCTGCGTTAGCCCCTGTAACACGCAATAGGGGCTTATCGGCGGCGAATGGGTCGGGCAGATGTTTGCCCTTTTCATAGCCAATACCCTCAGGCGGGCTAGTCAAGCCGCCAGTCCAGGCCGGAATGGATCCGTCTTTATTAGGGCCGCGCTCAGACCCCAATGGCGTCAAATCTTGGTCCAGCCGCGCCATTTGCTCGGGCGGGACTTTCGCCTGCACGGCACATGTAGAGGCCAACAAAAGGGCGGCAAGAAAGATTTTGTGAAGCGACATGAACAATCTCCCAATCAGTGCGTTAGAAGAAAGCCATAAAGCGGCCTGTGACGCAATAAAAAAAGGCGGGTCCGAAGACCCGCCCTCAAATTTTTCAAACACTTAAGATTAACGACCCAAGCGACGGACGTTAGCAGGTGTGTAGTAGTCAGGGGTCAAACGCTCAAGTCCAGTCACTGCGTTCGCAGGTCGACCAGATTTAAGCTGCAACACCATATAACGACCCGCAAGAAGATCGTAAATCCACTCCCCACCGGTTGTCCAGCAAGTGGTAGCTTCTGGCCGGTAATCCGGAGCTTGTCCGACTTCTTGGACACGCCACAGCTCACCGCGACCATCATACATTTCACCGGCCGTCATTTGACCGCTATCCTCATCCATACGCAGCACCCGCTTGGCATAGATGTGACGTGCTGAGTTTTTCAAGTTGCCCTCGATAACCCATTGGCGACGCATTTCATATCGGATCGGGTCTGGATTAGCATGTCCGGCTTTCACCATGACCTCTGTAGGCGTCAGGTTGACTTGGTAGTTGTTTTGAATGGAAAGCTTCTCTTGCTTCCCTACAACAGTCCAATCATAGCGATCGGGCGCACCATTATAGCCATCATATTGGTCTGACGTACCCATACCATCACCATTGGTGATAGGGTTATCATAGGCAATATTCGGCGCGCGACGCACGCGACGCGTGCCCGGGCTGTAGGTCCACGCCTTACGGCCTTCCTTTGCCATGTTCAGCGTTTCGTGCACCAGCACCACACTACCAGCACGACGTGCTGGGGCTGAGGTGTAAGCCACAAAGTAGATCGAAATATTATTCAAATCTTCAGCGCGCTGATTTTGAGCGTTGGAATATGGAAACACCACTTCGTCTCTTGTGTAGGTTAGTGTGTAGTCACCGCCAACGGTGGGAACAGCATAGTTAAAGTCGCGGGCAACACGCTCGCCGCGATAACGCAGCGTGTGGTTCCAGACGATTTCAAGCGCTGAGTTCGGGATCGGGAACGGACCCGCCATAATGGCTTCGGAAATACCGTTACCGCCGTCAATGACTTTACCCACTGTGGCATTACGCTTGGCTGCTTTGTAAACAAAGTCAGGATACACGCAAGAGCGGTTTGACTTATAAACGTTGAGTTTATAGGTGTCAGGGTAAGTCGCCAGCATGGCTTTTTGGCCGACAGTCAATTGGCTGTCATATTGCGCCGCATTGGAAGCCGTGACGGTGTAAAGCGCCCTGTCGTTAAGCGGGTTTGGCAGCGCACCGCCATCCCATCCGGACAGCAAGCCTGACCCATCAAAGCCGCGACCGGTCCAGGCAGCAACGCCCGAACGCGAACCAGCTTTTTCAGCACCGGTCGGCGTCAAATCGGCTCCCAAACGGGCTGCCTGACTGGCCGGCACATCAGCATATGCAACACCCGCCGTGAGGCTCAGTGTCAATGCCGTGGTTATCATTTTAGTTTTCATTTTCATCTCCATCGAAAATCAATTTGGTTTTCGGGGGCGGCGCACCGCCCCCGAAAGACACTGATTAGAAGCTATAGGTCACGCTTAGGCTCACATTATCGCGGTCGATAATGGGATTATACAAAATGTCGCCATCCTGCATTGTGTAACCAAGGCTTACTACTAGATTACCCTGGCGCTCGAATGCAACAGACAGGCCAGTTGTTGACTGGTCTTCGATCCAAGAGCCCGCAGGGGTTGGTGACATACCATCGATACCCCAACGATGAACAATCTGAGGACGCGCAGCCCATGCAGTTCCAAATATATTATTATATTGAAGCTGGAAGAACAGCAGTGCGCCAGACGATTCGGTTGTTGGACGGCAATCTGTTACATCACGCGGATCCAACGAGAGAACCCCGCCAAGCGGCAGATCAGAGCCACTGGTGCAACGCCCAGCCAAGCGGGGGGCTCTACCCATAGCAACATTCAACAAAAGTTGCTCGGTGTTTGAGAACCCGTCAGCTGCATTGGCAGAAAAGTCTGTAGCATAGTCTTCAATGCCAGGGGCATAGATATGCTGAAATTCTGTCAACAAGATGGCCAAATCGGCTCCAAGGG
>Ga0181574_10000984_pt1 | contig 26771 bp, 28 predicted proteins | sample 101ome_24_FD_145600 | JGI IMG/M metagenome (GOLD analysis project Ga0181574, IMG submission 145600) | Coastal salt marsh microbial communities from the Groves Creek Marsh, Skidaway Island, Georgia - 101410AT metaG (spades assembly) | ecosystem: Environmental > Aquatic > Marine > Intertidal zone... | reverse complement strand
TCCTGAACTACGGATTTCCCGTCCGCCGGGTGTCGAAGGGAGAGCGTGTCGGCCAGGGCGAGTCCATTCAGTTCGAAACTCCCTCAGGTCAGGTCATGGAGTTGGTGGCCGATCTGGAGATGGTGGGCCGAGCCACGTCGCCGGTCAATCCCGTCCCCTTCGTCGAGGGCCTGCCGGGAATCGCGCCGCCGCGGCTCGACCACCTGCTGGTCACCGCGGAAGAAGTAGGAGATTCGACAAAGTTCTTCGAAGACATTTTCGGATTCCGGACAACCGAACAACTCCTCGACGGCCAGGGACATCAAGCGGCCACCTGGCTTACGGTGACGGATAGTCCCCACGACATTGCGATCGTCACCGGCAAGAACGGGGGACTGCACCATTTCGCCTGGTGGTTGGACGACTGGGACCACGTTCGCCGCTCGGCTGACATCCTCGCGTACAACGGCATTCAGATTGACGTCGGGCCGACGCGCCATGGAATCACGCGCGGCAACACTATTTACTTCTTTGACCCGCTGGGGACCCGAAACGAGGTCTTTACCGGCGGATATCGGCCCGATCCGGAGTTTCCGACGATTACGTGGACTGAGGATCAGATCGGCCGGGCCGTCTTTTACTACGAAGGCGAACTGAACACTCGCTTCATGACGGTGCACACCTAAAGGCCGGCTATGGGAATTCTCCGTTTATCACATGTCGAGGTCCGGGTTCCGGACCTGGAGTTGGCGACCGCCTATTACACAGAAGTCGTCGGCCTATACGAGACCGCACGCGAGCAAGATCGGGTCTTCCTCAAATGTTGGGATGAGCAACAGCATCACTCGGTCATTTTGACCAGCGAACCGACGTACGGCCTGAACCACATGGGATGGAAGGTTCGTTACCGCGAAGATCTCGACTACTACACGGACAAGCTTGCTAAGGCGGGTGTGGACGTCGTCCGCTATGCCGCTGGTGAGATCGGTCCGGGTCACGGCGAAGCGATTCGGTTCACGTTGCCGAGTGGGCACGTCATGGAACTGGTGTACGGAATGCAGATTGTGGGCAACCTGCTTCCGTTAGTGAACCCGCCCCCCAAGCCGATCAACATGGTTGGTTTCGCGCCACCTCGCTTGGACCACATCTTCATCACATGCGAGGACGTGGCGGGGAACACCGCCTTCCTGCAGGAAGTTCTCGATTTCCACCTCACGGAGCAGGTCGTTGGTGACGATGGTTTCCAGGTCGCCACATGGTTGGAGCGCTCGCACCACTCGCACGACATCGCGCTCGTCACCGGCAAGGACCGCGGTCTACACCACTTCGCCTTCTGGGTCGACGACTGGACGGCCATCCGAGACACCGCCGATGTCCTGGCGTATCACGGTGTTCCCATCGAAACGAACCCAACGCGACACGGCGCGACGCGCGGGCACTGCATTTACTTTTTCGATCCCGCAGGCAATCGCAACGAGGCCTTCACGGGGGGCTATCAAGTGGATCCGGAGGAGCCACCCATCACCTGGACCGAAGCGGAAATGGGTCGCGCCATCTTCTACTACGACGGCGTTGTCGATCAGCACTTCCTGACGGTGCACAGCTAGGAGAGCGATGACTGCGTCAGACATGAGGAACGCTCAAGCCGACGGGGCGGAGCCCGTGGGTGATGAGGCGGCGACCACGGACGCGCGCCCGAGGCTCCCTCACTTGAATAGAACCGATCCGCCGGCGTATCTGCAGAATTACTTGAATCGCGAAGCCCAGGGTGGGAAACGGCACGAGCTCGGCGGCGGGACCGCTCCCGACTCCGGTCGCACTGACGACACGCCTTTGTATCTGCGTCGCTTTCGTGATCGCAAATCCGGCGCCCATCCCTTGGAGAGCCCACTGCCGGAGTGGGAGGGGCAAGACCTCGGTGTGACGCTTGCGCGCGCCCAGATTACGAAGACGAAGGAAATCGTCCCGGAAGATGCGCAGCAGGCGGGGGCGAAAGTGCTCACGCAGGTCCACATCATTCGGCACGGAGAGACCCAGGGCTACTCGACGGAGAGTGGCCTCACTCCTTTGGGCAGCTGGCAGGTGCATCGGCGCGGATTCGACATCTCCAAATCACTTCGAGACGGAGAGCGCGTTCACATCGTGAGTGCGGATACGAATCGTGCCCGCCAGACATCAGAGGGCATACGTAAAGGCCTCCTCGACGGCCTGACGATGTGGGGACGCGAGGCAGAGGTCTCCGAGGTTCACCCGATGGAAGAGTTTCGAAACTTCCAGGTGTGGACTCCGGAAGGCCTTCGAGACGTCACGGGAGCCTTTCGGCTGTACAAGAAGGAGATGGAGAAGTACGAGCGCGTCGCCATGGGCAATCGGCCGAGTTGGCTTGTGGAGATCGATCGGTTCTGGCAGACCCAGGCGGGAGGAGGAGACCCCATCACGTTGTGGACGCAGATCCCGATGTTGAACTTCGAGCCCCCGTCGGCGACGGTTCGCCGTTTCTGGGCTGGTATCGAACGAATCCGGACCGAATACCCGGGGGACCGCATCATCGTCGGCACGCACTCCGGTCCGATCCGGGTCTTCGCGATCAGCGCTTTTGGCTACGACCCCGGCGAGCCCTACAACACCGAGGAAGTCATCGTGCGGCTTCTTGAAGAGAAGTCTGCCCTGATTGCCTACCGCAACAGGGTGCAGGAGGTCCAAGTTCCCCAGCTGGACCTTTTGCCCGACTGGTGGGAGCGGTTGGAAGGCGCCGCACTCCCGTCGTCATCTCGTCAGGAGGCTCGCGCATGACCATGGTTGTGTGGTTCAACGAGTATTCACCGAGCGTGAAGGCGAGCGTTGGTGGCAAGGGAGCCAGTCTGGGAGAGATGACCGGCGCGGGGTTGCCCGTGCCTCCCGGCTTCGCGTTGACCACCGCGGCGTTTCGAGCCAGTAAGGATGAGGCCGGCCTCGACGCAGAACTCGCCGCTCACCTCGATGGCCTGAATACCAACGACACGAACATGGTCTCCGAGCGGTGCAGCGAGATACGACGTGCCATCGAGGGTATGGCGATGCCCTCGGCGGTTGAAGACGAACTGCGCAGTGCGTACGCGACATTGTGCTCGGAGTCGAACACAGACAACGTGCCGGTGGCGGTGCGTTCCTCGGCAACGAGCGAGGACTCACCCGATGCATCGTTTGCCGGAGAGCACGACACGTATCTATGGGTCCGAGGAGCCGACGACGTCGTTGAAGCTGTGAGGCGCTGCTGGGCGAGCCTGTTCACCGACCGGGCTACCTGCTACCGAGTGGAGATGGGATACGAACATCACACCGTCGAGATGAGCGTGGTCGTCCAGAAGATGGTGCGCCCTGTCTCCGCCGGTGTGGCTTTCACCTTGAACCCCTTGAATGGCGATCGTTCACAGATTTGCATCGACTCTGCCTGGGGCTTCGGTGAAGGGGTCGTCTCAGGAGAAGTGACCCCTGACAACTTCTTGATTGACAAAGTGATGTTCGAGATAGGAAGGCGAGAAATCTCGAACAAAACCCATGAGTTCCGTCTCACAGACCACGACACAGTGGAGAAAGTCGAGACGGAGAAGGAACGCGCATCGGAAAGCAGTCTCACCGATGCGCACATCAAGGCCATCGCCACTTTGGCGAAGGAAGCAGAGAAGCACTACGGGTGTCCTCAAGACATTGAGTGGGCCGTGGATGCCGACCTGCACGAGGGAGAGAACGTTGTGTTGCTCCAGTCACGTCCGGAAACCGTGTGGAGCAAGAAGCAGAGTGACTCTGCCTCGGGGGGATCGAACGGAGACTTCATGGCGAGCATCGTCTCGACTCTGATGAATCCGCTACACACCCAGAAGCGCTAGCGGTGCTCTGGATAGAGAACAAGGAAAGGACAGCTCATGCCGGATCGGTTTCCTAGTCCCTTCGAGATAGCTACTCCCGAAGGCGCCGAAGGTTGGCAAGAAATGTATGTGTACTCATCGATGTTCTCGGAGTCGCGACGCGACTTCGAAGATTCGATGTTCTGGTTTCAAGACGGCGTCCATTGGCCGAACGTTCTAACCCCCTGGGACGCGACATTCTTCGAGTTCGCGATCGCGTCACTATCGCAATACAACACCCGCCACCTGCAGGTGCCACCAGCCAATGGCATCGCGTTCAGGATCCTCAACGGTTACGGGTACTTGTCGCCGGTGCCGGCAGATGAATCGACGATCGAAGAGAGAGTTGCGAACTTCACCGATCGTGCCGGCCATTACTTCATGAATTGGAACGACCTGTACGACAACTGGATGACCAAGATCCGTGATCTCGTGGGCGAGCTGGAGTCGCTCGAGTTCAATCCGCTGCCAGAGATCGAGGATGCGGATGAAGTTGTGAAGTCCGGTGCCGGGCTCGGTTCGGGCTATGCACTTCAAGACAACTACCACCGGATTGTGAGCCTGGGACTGAAGTTATGGAACTACCACTTCGAGTTCCTGAATCTCGGGTATGCGGCGTACCTCGACTTCTTCATGTTCTGCAAGACGGTCTTCCCGGATATCCCCGACCAGGCGATCGCCAAGATGGTTGCAGGTGTTGAGGTCGATCTCTTCCGGCCGGATGACGAGTTGAAGCGTCTCGCGCGCAAGGCTGTGGACTCCGGCGTTGCGGACGCATTCTCTGCCGGTGATGTCGAGGCAACCTGCGAGGTGCTCAAGGGCTCTTCGGAGGGTCAAGCGTGGATTGCGAGCTTCGAGGAGTCAGCCGAGCCGTGGTTCAACTTCTCAACGGGCTCCGGTTTCTACCATCACGACAAGATTTGGATCGAGAACCTCGAGGTGCCCTTCGAGTTCATCCGGAACTACATCGACAAAGTGCAGTCGGGCGAAGACTTGAATCGTCCCGTCGACGCCATCCGCGCTGAGCGCGACCGGGTCGTGGCGGAATACACCGCACTTCTTGGCAGCGATGAAGAGAAGGGAGAGTTCGAAGGCAAACTCGGGCTCGCCCGCGTGGTCTTCCCGTATGTGGAGAACCACAACTTTTACGTCGAGCACTGGAGCCACTCGGTGATCTGGCGCAAGATGCGGCAGTTGGGCGAGACGTTGGTCAAGGAAGGCTTCTGGTCCGACGCCGACGACATCTTCTATCTCAAGCGCACCGAAGTCGAAGAAGCGTTGTGGGACTACTACAACTCGTGGGCGACACCGGAGGCACCGGCTGGCCCGTCGTACTGGCCGCCGATTATCGAACGCCGCAAGGGAATATGCGATGCGCTGAGCAAGGCGAAGCCCAGCCCGGCGCTCGGCGTCCCACCGGAGGTCATCACCGAGCCGTTCACCGTCATGCTCTGGGGCATTACCTCGGACAGCGTGAGCGCATGGCTCGGTGGCGGCGACGCGAAGGAAGGCGAACTGCGTGGTATGGCGGCGTCCCCAGGCATCGTCGAAGGAGTCGCGAGGGTCATCTTCTCCGCGGACCAAATCGGTGAGTTGCAAGACGGAGAGATCCTGGTCGCTCCGTTGACGGCACCTAGCTGGGCGCCGATCTTCGGCAAGATCCAGGCGACCGTTACCGATACCGGCGGCATGATGAGCCACGCGGCGATCGTGTGTCGTGAGTACGGCGTCCCGGCCGTCACCGGAACGGGCTTCGCCACCACCAATCTGTCCACCGGTCAGCGAATCCGGGTGGATGGAACGAATGGGACAGTGACGGTTCTCGATTAGGAATCGTTCTTGTGGTTGGGCGGTTACCGATCGCCGCCCAACCACAAGTTCCGCTCGGCGGGAGTATCCTGTTGCCGAGCAGGTCGAGTCGGTTCACACTGAGGAACAACACGAACACGTGAGATAGAGGAAGAGTCATGCTGACAGTCGAACAAAACGAAGAGTTGACTCAGGTAGGGCCAGGCACACCGATGGGTGAGTTGCTGCGCCGCTATTGGTACCCGATCGCCTTCGAGCAGGACTTCGACGACGTATTCACCAAGTCCGTGCGCCTTCTCGGAGAAAACTGGACTCTGTTCAAGACCCCGAAGAGTGGACGGTATGGAATCGTTGCCGAGGCCTGTCCGCATCGACGCGCTTCCTTGACTTACGGAGTGGTGCACGAAGACGGCATTCGCTGTGGGTATCACGGCTGGAAATGGGACTTCGACGGCACGTGCCTCGAACAGCCGGCTGAAGCCGACAATCAGAACTTTCGCGATCGTGTCCGGCAGAAGGCAGGAAAAGCCGAAGTTATGGGCGGCATGGTGTGGGTGTACGTAGGTCCCGATCCCGCACCCGAGCTTCCGCGCTTCGACGTCTTCGTCATGGATGGAGTGAAGGATTGCGGCTACGCGACGTTGCCGTGCAATTGGCTGCAGATCATGGAGAACTCCGTTGATCCGCACCACGTGGAGTGGCTGCACGGACAGTACTTCGAATTCTTAGGTCAGACTCAAGGATTCGATGCGCCGAAGTCTTTCCAAAAGAAGCACATCAAGACCGGCTTCGACGAGATGGAGTGGGGAATCCTCAAACGTCGAGTCCTGGAGGGTTCGACCGAAGAGAACGACGACTGGAAAATCGGTCACCCCCTCGTCTTCCCGTACTTCATGCGTGTCGGGGGAGCGGGCATCGATCAAATGCAGATCCGCGTGCCGATCGACGACACGACGACGTGGAAGTTGTTCTACTCCAACCACGCACCTCAGGGCGCGGAACCAGCCGATCAGGCTCGTCCGGTTTTCTACGAATACTTGTGGAGAGATGAACAAGGTCGGCACATCACGGACTACATCGAAGGCCAAGACGTCATGGCGTGGGTATCGCAGGGCCCCGTTACCGACCGCACGCAAGAGCACCTCGGACGTTCAGATGCAGGGGTGGCCATGCTTCGCAAGATGTTCAAAGAGAACATGAAGAAGGTGGCAAACGGTGAGGATCCGATCGGCACCGTCCGCGAGAAGCACGATCGCATCGATCTGCCGTGCGAGAAAGACAAGTTCGGTGCGGAACGGGAGTTTGCCGAAGCGTGGATCACCCTAGGGTCGTCGCGATACAGCCCGATCAAGGAAGACTTGCTCGACCTTCACAACAGGGCCTGGGCCAATAGGGAGAAGTCGAGTGCCAGCTCCTGACGAGGCGACTGACATGTCCGCGCGATCGCGAATCATGTCGGATTTGCCCCCGGATCCTCATCGGCTCCCTGACCAGGGCGAGTGGTTCTCTGCCGATGCAGAGAGGCATCTGCTCGACCGTCCCAAGTTCTGCCCCATGTGCGGCGAAGATCTCGAAGCCGATGGCGGGATCACGACGGAGTACTGGGCTGGGGACACTCGAAACTTCATGACGTGGTGTGGCGACTGCGGTTGGTTCGGAGAAGTCGTGCGCTTCGACATGGTCACGATTCAAGAGGAAGAGCACTGACACCACCAGAAGAGTCCGACGAGTCTCGACGTCAGTCAATCGCCGACACCATCGTCAGTGCCCGCGAAAGCGCACGCTTGCTGGATGCATCCACGATCGACATCGGGCTAGATGAGGCGTACCTGGTTCAAGACCGAGTTCATCACCGACTGCGGGCAGACTCGCCGACGGTAGGTTTCAAACTCGGCTACACATCCCAGGTCATGCGAGAAGCCATGGGAATCGGCGAGCCAAATCACGGCCCATTGACCGAATCGATGGTGGTCACATCCGGAACTGTCGTGTCCGGTCTCCTTCAACCCAAAGTCGAACCCGAACTGGCAGTCTTCCTGGACGCGCAGGGACGCGTGGAGCGAACAGTTGCGAGTCTCGAGGTAGTCGACTCGATCTGGCAGGACTACCAATTCACCTGGGCTCACAACACCGCAGACGGTTCGTCGGCGGCGTTTGCTGTTCTCGGTGACGCAATGCCCGAGGGTTGCTCGCCGGACACGGTCGACATCACGATGACCTCAAGCGATGGAAGCAGTAGTTCGGCATCGGGAAATGCCTCCGGACTCGACCTCCCGGAAAGTCTTGTGTGGCTTGCCAACCACCTGGATCTCCCGCGCGATCTTCGCGCTGGCGACGTCATTTTGACCGGTGGGTTGGCGAAACCACTCGACCTGCGCGCGGGCGGATGGATTGACGCCACCTTCGTTGTGGGTGAGTGGACAACCACTGTCCGTGTCGAGCGAGGTGCGGATTGATTTCCGGACTTGTCTGGGATTTCGGCGGCCCTGTTCTCTTGACGCCGTTCGAGTTGGTCAGCAACGGCGAGCGCAATCTCGGACTCCCCGCGGGAACGTTCACATGGAGGGGTCCGTTCGAACCGGAGGCTGATCCGCAGTGGCAGGCCTTTCAAAGCGGAGACATCAACGAGCGCGAGTATTGGGCGATTCAGGCGCAGAAGTTCGCTGAAGTCACCGGACGGTCCCCGGATATGGCGTCGATGATGGCGCCGTTCTATGCGAGTGATGAAGAGGAAATTATTCGGCCAGGAGCGCGCACACTTATTCGTGACGCAAAAGCCGCCGGCATTCGAGTCGGGATGCACACCAACGACCTCACCTCATTCCACGATCGAGAGTGGATTGATCGGATGAGCATCCTGAAAGAATTCGATGTGGTGGTGGAGGGGCGCACAGACGGTTTGTATAAGCCGGACCCTGAGGCCTACCTGTTGATGGTGAAGCGGATGGACATGGAGCCTTCGGACATCGTCTTTATCGACGACCAGCCGGTAAACATCGAGGGTGCGCGATCCATCGGAATGGTGTGCGTTCACCTCGACCCCACCAATCCGGAGGCTGGCTTCCTCGAGGCCCGGCGACTGCTCGGCCTCGAACCGCGTTAACCCTCGAACAGTGTTAAGCCTCAAGCTCGGGAGCTCCGGCGTCGGGTGCGGAATCTCCCCGGTCCATCAGGCGTAGTCCCCATCCCACGCTCGGTCCGACGAACAGGGCGAAGAGCACCGTGCCCAGCCCGACGGTGCCGCCGAGCAGCCAGCCGATGACGACCACGGAAACCTCAATCCCCGTCCGAACCCGCGCCACCGGCCATCCGAATCGAACGTGCAGACCGGTCATCCATCCGTCCCGTGGGCCGGGGCCCAGATTGGTTGTCAAGTACAAGCCGCTGCCGAGACCGATCAAGGCGATGCCCCCGATCACGAACAGCAAGCGAAGCCAAAGCGCGCTGGGAGAAGGGATGACTTGCACACCGATTTGCAGCGCACCGGCAATGATGACGGCGTTGGCAATCGTTCCCAACCCGGGCCTCTCCCGAAGGGGAATCCACAACAGCAAGACGATGACGCTCAAAACGAATGTTGCAAGCCCAATCGACATCGGAGTGTGCACGGTCAAGCCTTGAGCGAAGACCGTCCACGGACCGTTGCCTAGATCGGCGACGACGAGCAGCGCCTCTCCGGTGCCGAAGAGCGATAGGCCCAGGATGAGGACACCGAGCGTCGACGGACGTGCGCGCCAGCGAGAGGCCGAGCGCCACGGTGTGACAGGGATTGTGCGAGACGGTCGCAACCATCCCGGAACCTTCAGTGGGCGATTCATCGTGGCGTTACCGTACGGGGATGCATGTCCGTTGGGTAGGCGCGGTACTTCTCTCAGCCGCAGTACTCGTGAGTGTGGCCGGGTGCGGCGACGACTCGGCGAGTGAGGACGTCATGCAATCGACCGCGCCGTCGACCGCGGAAGTAGAAGAAGGAAGCCAAACCTTCTTGGAGAAGCAGGAACTCACCGTCCTCGACCAGAGGGTGACGTATCCGAAGAAGAAGCCGGCGCGCATCAGTAGCGAAACCGTTGTTCTTGGACCGGGTGAGAGCACCGGTTGGCGCAGACACCGAATCCCTGTCTACGTGCATGTGCTTGCCGGCACCTATACGGTGGATTTCGGTGAGGGAGCCCTCGTGGAATACCCCGCGGGTACGGCGTTCATTCAAGCGACCAAGACCGACTACAACGGTATGAACACCTACGACGAAGAGGTAAGTGTCTTGCATGTGTATCTGGGCGCGAAGGGATTGAGAGACATCATCGAACGTTGAGAAAGCGGCCGCGGCGGCCCGTGTTGACCGGCTACAGTGCGCTGGTGCGAGCCTCCACCGCTGCCATTTCGGCGAACCGTTGGGGAAGAGCTGACATCGTCGCCGTCGCCCCCGTTATTGCGGTGGTCTGTGCTGGATGGCTGGTCATGGTTGTCTGGCCAATGCGACATGATTTCACGGGATTTGTTGTCGGCTGGTCGGTGATGAGCGCGGCCATGATGGTGCCCACCATCCTTCGGCCGATGCGGCGCATTGCCGGGGGCCGAGCATCCAGAGCCATGAGTTTTGGTTCGGGCTACGTGGTTGTGTGGGCTGTCCTCGCGCTTCCCGCGTGGATCGTCGTGTCCTACTGGCCTACCAATTCCCTGACCCTCGGTTTGTCGTGGATCGCCGTGGGGGCGTACTTGCAGGCACCGGTGGTGTTGAGTTCCTTCCGCACCTGTCGCTCGCTGGCAACTAGCCAACCCCCGGTGGTCTCCGGGCTGCGTCAGGGTCTGGCGTGTGCGACCGGTTGCTGGCCGTTCATGGTGGTGGCGATGATGTCCGTGATGGCCCACACCAGCGGTGGACTTCTTTCTGCCGCCGTCATGTTCGCCGTGATGCTCGTGATGATGTGGCAGAAATCTCCCGCCCGCAATGAGTTCGCATTGCGCTCGGTAGGACTAGTTCTTGTTATCGCCGGTGCGATCTTCGCCGTTGCAGACATCGGCGCACTGCACACCCACGTGAACTAGAGAGACAGCCTTTATCGGCTAGGAGCCAGTAACGTCACTCGGCACGTCGATGTCTTTTCCCGAGGCGATGTCGCCGATCTCTACCAAGACCACGTCGTCCCTTGAGCTCACGAACGATCGAGCCCCTTCGTCGCCGCTGACGGTGTCGATCAGTTCGCGGAAGTGCTCCCGTGGAATACGCACGGGATGACCGCGCTCACCGTCGAAGGTCGCCATGGCAATGCCGCTATCGGCCGCAGCAACGCGTTGAACGGATTCGGAGGTGAGGCCTGGTAAGTCCACGAGCGTGATGAGCGCGTAGTCGGCCTCGGTGGTTGCGTTCACCCACTTCAGTGCGATGCGCAGCGATGAGCCCATTCCTTCTTCCCAGCCGTGATTCACGATCACGAGGGCATCGTCGACGCTTCCTTCCCACGCTCCCAGGATCACGAAGACGGGATCACATCCCCCTTCGCGCAGAACGCGAACGGAACGATCGACGAGTCGCTCGCCGTCTACCTCGAGCGGGGCCTTGGGTTCTCCAAATCGGGACCCACTCCCGGCAGCGAGCACCACACCCGCGCATGGCGCAGGGATGTCGCTCATCGTGGAGCACCCGGGTGGATCGGGCCGTTGGTATCGGTGAGATGTCGTCCGCTACCGCCCCATCGAGCCTGCACAATCTCGGCGGCGATGGAGATGGCGGTCTCCTCGGGCGTGCGGGCTCCGAGGTCGAGCCCGATCGGGGAGTGCAGGCGCTTGAGTTCTTCGTCCGTCACCCCTGCCTCGCGCAGGCGCTCGAGACGATCTTCGTGTGTTCTCCGCGACCCCATTGCCCCGACGTATCCGGCGCGACTGGCGAGCGCGACCTTCAGGGCGGGAACGTCGAACTTCGGATCGTGGGTCAGGACGGCGATGACGGTGCGCTCGTCGACATCTTGGGTTTCCAGCCACCGGTGGGGCCAATCGACGACCACGTCATCTGCTTCGGGGAATCGCTTCGCCGTGGCGAAAATCGGCCGTGCGTCGCACACCGTCACTCGGTAGCCGAGCACCTTGCCGACGCGAACCAAGGACGCGGAGAAGTCAATGGCGCCGAACACGAACATCTGCGCGGGAGGCGCGTAACTGGCCACGAACACGTCGAGACCCTCGCCGAGTCGTTCTCCCTCACCGCCGTAGTGCAGGAAGCCGGTGGTGCCCGCCGCCAACATGCCCAACGCGTCTTCGCGAACGGTGTCATCGAGCCGCTCGGTTCCCAGGCTGCCTTCGCAGCCGGAAGGGCGAATAACGAGATGTCGGCCGATGCGTTCGGCTACGTCGTCGGGAGCTGCCACGATTGTTGCGATGGCGACTGCCTCCTCGGCTTCGACGCTCGCTGCAACCCCCTCGAGCTCGGGCCAGGTGTCCGTATCGACGCGCTCGGCGAAGACCTCGATGATCCCGCCGCAGGTCAGTCCGACGCCGAAAGCCTCATCGTCACTGATGCCGTATTTGTGGTACTGCGGGTCGCCGTTGTCCAGAATCTCAAGGCCCACGTCGAAGAGGGCCCCCTCGACGCAGCCACCGCTGACCGATCCGACCGCCTCGTGGCCGCTGGTGACGAGCATGGCTGCTCCCGCTGGGCGAGGGGCAGACTTCCAGGTTCGGATGACCGTGGCCATGGCCACCGGTTCCCCCGCCCGGTAGGCAGCGAGCAGTTCTGGGAGTACCTCGCGCATGATCCGAAGGGTAGGCCAATAATGGCCCAATGGCCCAGGGAGAGGCGGAAGTCCGCATGGTTGCCGTCGGCACCGAGGCGATCGACGTCGAGGAGTTGCGTCGCGCCGTATCGGACCCTGCAGCCGGGGCATCTGTTGTCTTCACCGGTGACGTTCGTGACAACGATCACGAGCGGTCCGTCGTCTCCCTGACGTACGAGGCGCACCCGGGGGCGCAGGAGGCTCTGGGCGACGTCGCCGCCGACGTAATCCGAGAGCACGATGTCATTGCGGTGGCGCTTGTCCACCGGCACGGACCTATTCCGATCGGCGAAGCCGCTCTCGTGGCAGCTGCGAGCGCTCGTCATCGTCAGCAGGCATTCGAGGCATGCGTCGACCTGGTGGAGAAGACGAAGCAGCGAATTCCGATCTGGAAACACCAGGTTTTTGCCGACGGCACTGATGAATGGGTGAATTGCGCATGAGTTCTGATCACGGTGCACTCGTCGATACTTTCGGCCGCGTCCATCGGGACATGCGAGTGTCGTTGACCGATCGTTGCTCGCTTCGCTGTAACTACTGCATGCCTGCAGATTTTGCGGATTGGATTCCCGGCGAACACCTGTTGTCAACCGACGAGATGATGTTGGTGCTCGAAGTCGCCACGGAAATGGGCATCAACCAGATGCGTCTGACCGGCGGTGAACCCTTGCTTCGGCCAGACGTTGTGGACGTGGTTCGGCGTCTGAACGCCCTGCCGAACGCGCCGAAGATTTCTCTGACCTCGAATGGTCTTCAGTTGCCCAAACTCGCGAAAGACCTCGCGGATGCAGGACTCGAGCGCGTGAATGTCAGTTTGGACACGCTGGATCCGCAGCGATTCAAAGAGATGACTCACCGCGATCGATTCGACGACGTCATCGCTGGAATCGAGGCGGCGAAAGAAGCAGGGCTCCTTCCCGTCAAGGTGAACGCCGTTCTCTTGCGCGGTGTTAACGATGACGAAGCGGTGCCGCTGTTGCGTCACGCCCTGGCGAATGACTGGAAACTTCGCTTCATTGAGCAGATGCCACTCGATGCTGGCGGCCTGTGGGCTCGTCCCGCGATGGTAACGGCGGACGAGATCATGTCGATGCTGTCGGCCGAGTTCGAACTGACGCCGGTGCCGGCGCGCGGTTCCGCACCGGCCGAAGAGTTCTACGTCGATGGTGGATCCGCCACCGTCGGCATCATCGCCAGCGTCTCGCGACCCTTCTGTGCTGCGTGTGATCGACTACGCCTGACGGCGGACGGACAGTTCCGCAATTGCCTCTTCGCGCAAGACGAGACGGACGTGAGGTCCCTGGTGCGAGATGAATCGCTGAGTGAAGACGAGATTCGTCAGGGAATAGCGTCGACGCTGGCGAAGGTGACGACGGCGAAACTTCCCGGGCACGGGATCAACGATCCATCGTTCATCCAACCCACCCGGCCTATGTCCGCTATCGGCGGCTGAACTCCCGCGGGTTCTTGCGCGGGCTATCCGCCCGCAGGGCATCGCGCGGGCTATCCGCCCGCAAAGGGCGGGAGGACGTCCAACTCGAGCCCGTCGCCCACCGTGACCTCGTCCGGATCTCCGTGCACAGCAACCCCGTCGACGAGGTACGAGCAGCGGGGGAGAACCTCGGCCAGCGAGGGGTAGTCGGATTCCAGGGTACGAAGGATGGAGCCCAAAGCTCCTGGATCGACTTGGATCTCGCCCACACCTGCCGCGGCGCGAGCCGCGGCGAAGAGGCGCACGGATACGGTCATGCAGCGCAGGTTAGCGGGTAACAGGACGGATCCCAGATCGGTGAATACGCTTACGTCGCGGATGGTCTTCGCCTAGCGTTACGTTGACGCGGCAGGCCTCAGAGTCAGGCCAACGAACGACGTTACGGTCGGGCCGGACGGGTCAGGCGGGCCCGGAGGCCGCGGAGTAGGGGAGGTCGAATGCAACTCGAGAACTCTTTCACGGTGCCCTCCGACGCCGAGACGGCGTGGCAGACGCTTCTCGACGTCGAGGCGATCGCTCCGTGCATGCCGGGGGCCACCCTCGAATCGGTAGAAGGCGACGACTTCAGCGGCAACGTGAAGGTCAAACTCGGGCCAGTATCGATGGTGTACGGGGGGACGGCTTCATTCCTGAGCAAGGACGAGTCCAGCCACACCGCCGTCATTAAGGGCACCGGCAAAGAGAAGCGGGGAACCGGCACCGCCCAGGCGAACGTCACTCTCGTCCTGACAGCAGAAGACGAATCGCGAACCCGAGTCGACGTCACGACCGACCTGACAATCACCGGCAAGGCGGCTCAATTCGGTCGAGGCGTTATGCAAGACGTGGCGAGTCGTTTGGTCGACCAATTCGCGTCGAACTTGGAGACGGTCATCGCCGCGCGTTCGGGCGGAGCCGACTCCTCGACTGCGGACAGTTCCAGTGAGACTCCCGCCGATGGCGGCTCCAGTGGCGGTGATTCTGCTGCCGTTGGCACAAACGAGGGATCGGCAACCACACCGGCATCTCGATCGGCTCCGATTCAACAGGCGGAGGCCCTCGATCTCGGTTCCGTTGCCGCGGCTCCTGTCCTCAAACGAGTTGTTCCTGTCGCCATAGGAATCGTTGTTGTCATCGCCCTCATCTGGTGGGTCGTCCGGTAGGACGAGGATCATGCCCGTAGGAGACATCGTTACCTCCCCGGAGGAGCTCACGCGCGGGCTCGCCGCGGAGGGGTACCTCGCCGACGAAGGTTTGGCAACGGCGTTGTTCTGTGCGATCCGTCTGCCGCAGCCGTTGCTGCTGGAAGGAGAGGCAGGGGTTGGCAAGACGCAAGCAGCCAAGACGCTCGCCTCGATGCTCGACACGCCTCTCATCCGACTCCAGTGCTTCGAAGGCATCGATGCTTCCGAGGCTCTGTACGAGTGGAACTACCCCCGCCAATTGCTCAGCATTCGAAACGCGGAAGCGCAGGGCACGGGCATGGACGAGGCGTCGCTCTTTGGGCGGGACTACCTCATCGAGCGCCCCCTGTTGCAAGCAATCGAACACCCAGGGCCACGGCCCGCGGTCCTTCTCATCGACGAAGTGGACCGTGCGGACGAAGAATTCGAAGCCTTCCTCTTCGAAATGCTCGCGGAGAACACCGTCACCGTTCCAGAGATAGGCACGATCGAAGCAAAGCTCGCCCCGATTGTTGTCTTGACATCGAATCGCACACGGGATTTGCACGATGCTCTGAAGCGACGCTGTTTGTATCACTGGATCGACTATCCCGATCTGGATCAGGCGACGGCGATCGTGCGAGCGCGTGTGCCCGAGGCGTCGGCGGATCTCGCGACAGGTGTGGCCGAGGCGGTCCAACGACTTCGCGGGCTGGACGTCCAAAAACCACCCGGTATCGCCGAAGCGATCGACTGGGTCCAAGCCGCCGCTCTTCTCGGATTGGTATCTCTCGACGAATCCGGCGTGGAGCGGACCTTGAGCTCGGTATTGAAGTACCGCGAGGATCAAGAACTCGCTCGAGCCGAAGGATTGGCCTGGGTTGCCGGTCAGTGAGCGCCCCGACCTGTCCGCGATCTGCGCGGCCTTCGGTGATGCCCTGCACCGCGCCGGGGTTCCGGTCACCCCCGAGCGCAGCGCGCGGTTCGCGTCGGCGGTAGTCCTTGCCGACCCTCGGTCCACCTCCGGCCTGTATTGGCTGGGTCGAGTGACGTTGACGACGAGCCGCGAACAGTTCGAGACCTTCGATCGAGTCTTCCGTCAGATCTTCCGGGGGTTGATTGATCTCTCACAGACCGGCGGACTCGAGCAGAGTGAAGAGGACTTCGGCACGACAGACGCACCCGGGACGGACTCACCCCCTTCGGTTCGCGAACCGGGTAGGCAGGGCAGCGCTGGCAAACAGGGCACGAGCGCTACTCCCGGGGCTGTCAGCGACGACAGCGATTCCGGAAGCGCCGCTGCTCTCGCGGCTGTCAGCGACGTCGAGCGCCTGAACGATCGTGAGTTCTCCACCCTCACCGCGGAGGAACTCGCTCTACTGCAGCGCTTGGTCGAACAACTCCCGCTGGTGCCACCCCTGCGTCGCGGCCGTCGAACACGCCGGCATCGATCCGCCGGAACGATCGATGTTCGCTCGACCCTGCGGCGATCGCATCGCACGGGGGGCGACCCGGTGCATCTGCTGCGCCGTCGGCGCGCCACCAAGCCGCGACGGATCGTGCTCATTGCCGATGTTTCCGGCTCTATGGAGCCGTATGCCCGCATCTATTTGCACCTTCTCCGCGGTGCCGTCCGGGCGATCAACGCCGAAGCATTCGTGTTCGCAACTCATTTGACTCGACTCACCGGGCAGTTGTCATCCATGGACACCGAGCAGGCGTACGCGAAGGCCGCTGCTGCGGCTAACGATTGGTCGGGCGGAACCCGCATCGGGGTTTCGTTGAAAACCTTCATCGACCGATACGGGCGACGGGGTATGGCCCGTGGCGCCGTCGTCGTCATCGTCAGCGACGGCTGGGAAAGCGATCGACCGGAATTCCTCGGTGATGCAATGACCCAACTGAGCAGGCTCGCCCACCACATCATCTGGGTGAACCCCAGAAAGGCCGCCGAGTCATTCGAACCCCTCACTGGAGGAATGGCGGCCGCCCTGCCGCACGTCGACACATTCCTGTCCGGTCACAGCCTGCGGGCCCTGAATGACGTTATGGCGGCCATCGCGGCGGCGGGGGATCGGGTGGATCGCGGCACCCGTGATCGGGCACGCATCACCGGCGCCGCGTGAATAGGCTGGTCGCGTGCTCGTTTCCGTAGACGATTACCGCGAGGGAATCCTCGCGGGCCTCGAGCCGCTCGACCCCATCACCCTGCCGCTCGCCGATAGCCATGGGTGCGTGCTGGCGGACGATGTCGTCGCCCAGTGGCCTCTACCCTCCTTCGACAACTCGTCCATGGACGGCTACGCGGTAATCGCCAGTGACGTGTCCGCTGCGGCTGAGACCTCGCCGGTGACCTTGACCGTCATCGACGATGTTCCCGCTGGCTCCCGAGCGGACGTTGCTTTGAGGCCCGGGTGTGCGGTGCGCATCATGACCGGTGCCCCGATCCCGTCCGGGACCGATTGCATCGTCCCCGTCGAGGTGACCGATGCGGGAACCGACAGCGTCGAAATCCGAGAGCGAGTCGCCGCCGGCAGCTACATCCGGCGGGCCGGAGAGGACGTGATTGTCGGAGACGTCGTGGTTCGGGCCGGGACGTTGCTGTCATCGCGGCAGTTGGCCGTTATCGCCGCGGTGGGTAAAGGGCATGTGGTGGTGTACCCGCGCCCGCGGGTTGCGGTGTTGTCGACGGGAAGTGAACTCGTGGAACCCGGTACGCCGTTGAGCAAAGGAATGATCAGCGATTCCAACAGTTTTCTGCTCGTGTCGGCAGCCAACGAGGCTGGCGCTCAGGCGTACCGCGTTCCGCCGGTACCCGATGATGCAGAAGCGTTTTCTGCAGCGATCAGCGATCAACTCCATCGAGCTGATCTCATCTTGACGAGCGGCGGCGTCAGCATGGGCGCATACGACACGGTGAAGGAAGTGTTTTCCTCCTACGGCTCGGTCGAGTTCACCAAAGTCGCCATGCATCCAGGCATGCCGCAGGGCCATGGGGTCGTTGGTGAGAGTGATGATGAGCGGATCCCGGTCATCACGCTGCCCGGAAACCCGGTCAGTTCCTACATCTCGTTTCAGAATTTCGTTCGCCCCGCCATCAACAAGCTCCGGGGCCTCGGGTCGACCGATCGACCACGCCTGGCCACCGAGGTAACGAAACCTCTTGATTCTCCTCAATCCAAGCGACAGTTCGCTCGCGGTCGATTCCTCGACGACGGGCGGGTTGAGCCCGTTGGTGGAGGACAGGGGTCGCACGTGATCGGTGGATTGGCCCAAGCCGACTGCTTGATCGTGATCCCCGAGGGCGTGGGGCACGTCAACGCTGGCGACACGGTTGATGTCGTGGATTTGAGGGGTGATGTCGGATGACGGGTTTTACGCATCTGGACGATTCGGGCGACGCACGCATGGTGGACGTAACCGAAAAGACTGTCACGGATCGTCGGGCCCGCGCTCGGGCTTTCGTTCGCGTTGACTCGACGGTGGTAGAGATGCTTCGCGGTGCTGGTGTTCCCAAGGGTGACGCACTCGCCGTTGCGCGTATCGCCGCCATCGCTGGAACAAAGAGAACACCTGATCTCGTTCCGTTGTGTCACCCGATAGCCATTCACGGCGTCGATGTGGATGTATCCGTCGAGGATGACGGTGTTCGCATCGACGTGACTGTGCGGACCGCTGGTCGAACGGGCGTCGAGATGGAGGCGCTCACCGGAGCATCCGTGGGTGCGCTGGCGGTCATCGACATGGTCAAGGGAGTCGATCGGTCGGCGATGATTGATGAGGTGGTCCTCATGGAGAAGTCCGGAGGTCGTTCCGGCCACTACCTTCGAGACGAGTCCGCGTGACCTATCGCGCTCTTGTCATCACTTCGTCGAACCGTGCCGCGCGAGGCGAGTGGGAGGACACGTCGGGGCCCATCCTTGTGAAAGGACTGCAGGAACTCGGACTGGAGGTTGCCGGACCACGCGTCGTTGCCGACGGCGAGCCGTTTCGGGCTGCGCTCGAGCAAGGAGTCGCCGAGGCTTTCGATGTGATCGTCACCACGGGCGGTACCGGCCACACACCGCAGGACGTCACTCCCGAGATGACGCGCAGCGTGATCGAGCGCGAGTCCCCGGGCTTGGCGGAAGCGGTTCGCAACTACGGAGTCTCCGCAGGTATTCCGACGGCGATTTTGTCCAGGGGAGTCGCGGGAATCGCGGGAAGCACCCTCGTGGTCAACCTGCCCGGATCCCCCGGTGGATGCCGGGACGGCATCGCCGCGCTCGGCCCAGTCCTGCCGCACGCGCTCGACCAAATTCACGGGGGCGACCACACCCGCTCGCCGTGAGACACAGTTGCGACACGTTATTCACCCTGCGTTCAGCGTGGGTTCGGATGTGAGTTAGGCAGTCATCATCCGGCGGCTACGCGCGATCGCCACAGTTTCGCCATGGCAGCCCCGCCGACGGAGACCCGTCGAGACCTCGACTCGGCGGCCACCTCTCACCGGGGCGACAGGATCTTCAATCGGGGCATCACGGTGGCTGCGTTCACGGCCCTTCTCGTGCTCGCTGGGATTGCGATCTTCTTGGGCATTGCCGCCGTAGAAGCGATCACGACCCAGGGATGGAGCTTCCTTTTCACAACGGAATGGAAGGTCGATCAAGGGGACGAGCCGGTCGCTGGCATCTGGGGCATGCTCTACGGATCCGTCCTGCTATCGGTCATCGGTCTCGTCATCGCCGTGCCGGTGTCCCTACTGCTCAGCGTCTTCATTGTTTTCCTGGCGCCTCGTCGGCTGGGTCGGGTGATGACGAACGTCATCGACCTTATGGCGGCGATTCCCTCCATCATTTTGGGTTTGTGGGCCTTCTACCTCCTTAGTCCGCCCGCGGAGCAGTGGCAATTCTTGCTCAACAAGTACCTCGGGTGGATTCCGATCTTCCAAAACGATTCGGGGAACTTCAACGGAACCCCGTTCATTGCCGGTTTTGTGTTGGCCATCATGATGATCCCGATCATCACCTCGGTTTCACGTGAGGTGCTCGGGCGGACTCCCCCTGAGTTGATCAATGCGGCGGAAGCCCTCGGTTGTTCCCTGTGGACCATGCTCCGGCATGTTGCTCTTCCCTACGGTCGTGGAGGCATTGTCGGCGGGATCATGCTTGGGCTTGGTCGGGCACTGGGTGAGACCATCGCCATCTTCTTCGTTCTGAAATTGGTCTACGACATCAACTGGTACAAGATCATCGAATCCGAGGGTGGATCCGTCGCGACCTTGATTGTGGCCACGTTCGGCGAGGTCTCCGGCCCCTACGAGCTCAACTTGCTTCTCGCCGCCGGCTTCTTCCTCTTCGTTGGAACGCTGGCTGTCAACGTCATCGCCAACCTCATCGTTCAAAAGACGGGACGGAGCGAGCGATGACCCAGGTCCTTGATCGCGAGCAGATCGCTGAATGGTCTGCGCAGCAGCCACAACGTCCATGGACGAAGAAGCCAGCCCGCTTGCAGGCCTGGATCGCCGTCGCGGCGCTTCTGCCTGCGGCGCTTGTCGCTCTCATCTTCATGTACACCGAAATCCCCGGGCCCGTTCTGCTCGTGGCGATCTACTTCCCGCTCCAACTCCTGGCGGCAGGAATTGCCGCGGTCGCAACCAAAGGCCGACAGGGAGCGGCCGATTCGGTGATCATCGTCCTTTCCGTCGGCGCGACGCTCTTCAGTTTCATCATTCTGACCTCCGTCCTCGGATCTTTGATCGTTCGAGGCTTGGAGGCGCTCTGGGGTGAAGATGGCTTCCGTTCGTCGTTTCTCTTCCAAAACAATGTGTACATCAACCCGAGTACACCCCTGGAATACGGTGGATTGGGCCACGCTGTCATCGGAACCCTCATGATCGTCCTCATCGCGAGCCTGATCGCCGTACCGATCGGGATAGCGACCGCCATCTACATCACTGAGGTCCGAGGCCGCGCGGTCCCGTACGTCCGCTTCTTTGTCCAGGCCATGAGTGGAATTCCGTCCATCGTTGCCGGACTGTTCATTCTGACGGTTCTGATCGTTTCGGGGGCCATGAACCAAAGCGCCTTCGCCGGTGGTCTTGCCTACGCCATCCTCATGCTGCCCACCGTCGCCCGGACAGCCGAGGAAGTGCTGCGCCTCATTCCTGAGGATCTGCGCACGGGAGCGCTCGCTCTCGGATCAACTCGCGCTCGTGTGGTCCTGCGCGTGGTCATCCCCGCCGCGAAGACCGGAGTCATCACCGCGATCATCCTGGGGGTCGCCCGGGTTATCGGTGAAACTGCGCCGCTGCTGTTGACCTCATTGAAGAGCGACCAAACAATCCTTAATCCTCTCGCCGATCCAATCGCCGCGCTTCCGACGTACATCTTCGACAACGTGGCACTGCCGTATCCGGGTGCGGTCACTCGCGCCTGGGGAGCGGCACTGGTCCTCATGATTCTCGTACTCATTTTGTTCACTCTCGCTCGAATTCTGGGGCGAGACCGTCTGAATAGGTTCCGCTAGGAGGAATACATGTCAACCGCTGAATACGAATCAACCGCTGAATACGAAGGTGATGTCACCGTGCTCGAAGAGCAGTTCATGGAGCAAAAATCCGTCGGACCTATCGAACTCGAGTCTCAAGACGTCTCCGTGTGGTTCGGTCAGCGCAAGGTGCTCGAAGGCGTGAATATAGCCTTTCCCAAGAACACGGTGACCGCCCTTATTGGGCCATCAGGATGCGGAAAGTCGACCTACATTCGAACCCTCAATCGACTTCACGAACTGATCCCCGGTGCCGCTCTCGCCGGATCCGTGCTGTACGAAGGCAAGGACATCTACGACACGGATATCGACCCCGTTCACATTCGCCTCCAGATCGGAATGGTTTTCCAGAAGCCGAACCCCTTCCCTAGCATGACGATTCGCGGAAATGTCCTTTCAGGCCTGAAGTTGTCGGGCCTGAAGCGCGATCAGCACGATGACATCGTCGAAGAGACCCTGACCTCCGCAGGGCTCTGGAACGAGGTCAAGGATCGCCTTGATTCGGCTGCAGGGGAACTGTCGGGTGGTCAGCAACAACGACTCGTCATCGCTCGCGCCCTCGCCGTGCAGCCGCACGTCCTCCTTATGGACGAGCCGTGCTCGGCGCTCGATCCGACATCGACGTTGAAGATTGAAGAAACCATCAGAGAGTTGTCCAAAGACATCACCATCGTCATCGTCACCCACAACATGCAGCAAGCTGTGCGGGTATCGGACTACACGGCCTTCTTCCTCGCGGCGGAGAACGAGCCCGGGTACGTCATCGAGCAGGGGCCAACGACGGACATTTTTGGGAGCCCACGGGATCAACGAACTCTGGACTACGTCAACGGACGTTTCGGTTAAGACTGCGTTCACCTGGTCACCCAGAGTTCACCTAAACGTTGACGGTCGGATACGGAAACTGAGAAGAGAGTTCAGGTGGCGCACCTAATTTCCTCTCGTCAGTTTCCAACAGATAGGAGTTTTATCGTGCGACGGTCGATCGCCATTGTCGCTGGAACAGCCCTGGCCGCAGGAACGGTGGCTATGGCTTCTCCGGCAAGTGCAGACGAGAACATCGCCGGCGGCGGCGCTTCCTTCCCCTATGTCTTCTTGTCCCAGTGCCTCACCGACTTCAACGCCTCCCAGAACAACTTCAACATCGAGTACACATCCACGGGCTCAGGCACCGGTAAGGGCAACTTCACCAAGGGAACCTTCGTCTACGCGCAGAGCGACTCGAAGTTCAAGCCGGGTACTGATCCCAGCTGGGGATGGACCTACATTCCCAACATCGGTGGCGCGATCACCTTCCCGATCAACCTGAAGAACAAGAACACCGGCCGTTCGCTTGGTTCTGCTATCCAGTTGAAGCAGGCTACCTTGACGAAGATCATGGCCGGCAAGATCACGGATTGGCGCCACCCCGAAATCCTCAAGTCGAACCCGAGAATCGCGTCTGGAATTCCGAAGCAAAAGATCACTGTGGTCTACCGCGCTGACAAGTCCGGCACCACCAACAACCTGCTTCAGCACTTCAACGCCTGGTCACCATCGATCTGGAGTTCGGTCGAAGACATCATGTCGACGGCGTTCCCTGGTGGAAAGCCTCCGTCAAACTCCATCTCCGGTAACAAAAACGCTGGAGTCATGGCGCAGATTCAAAAGACCAAGGGCGCCATCGGCTATGTCGACCTTGGTGATGCGAAGGGCTACCCAGCGGCACGGATCCAGAACAAGAAGGGTCAGTACGTCGCTCCCTCCTCTCGCAGCGCAGCGCGCAACCTGGCGAACCAGACAGACGTGCAGTCCAGCGGGCTCGTTGACTTGAATTACAACGTGAACGTGAGTGGCGCCTACCCGATCGCGATCTTCAGCTACGGCTTGGCTCGCACGGACGGCAAGGGCCCGAACGGTCTGGGTGTCCGGCAGTTCCAGGACTACGTCATCCAGAAGTGTGGTCCCTCGCGGGCATCCTCGCTCGGGTTCGTTCCCGTGGGTGGCAAGGTTCTTGCCAAGGCCAAGGAACTCGTCCGCAAGATCAAGTGACGTAGGGAATTGACTCACAAGTGAATCAGCGCGAGAGGGCGATGCTCGACCCACGACGTGGTCGCGGCATCGCCCTCTCGGCGTTCGCACTGTCCATCGCAGCCACAGCGTCCGCCTGCACCCCACCGATGCCCCCGGATGTCTTGGCCGCGCAGGCCGAATCGCAAATCGAGTGCCAGACAGGGTCCACGGATGTCTCCGTCCCTGACAATCTCTTCGGTGCGATGACCTTCGTGGGTGATGCGTTGACTTCGGTCTGTCCCGAGCAAACTCTCATGGAGGTAGGGCCGCAAGAGCCGGCCCCACTCAAGGTCGTCGACGGCACACCAACGCCTGAAGACGTGTCCGACTTCGCCGCCGGGTGCCCAGCGGGAGATGTCATCTACGTCCCGCTGTACAGCTACCCAGTAACCCTCGCGTACAACATTTTCGGACTCGAGGGATTGGTCTTGACCCCGGACACCGTCGCGGGGATTCTGCGGGGCTCCATCACCTCGTGGGAGGACCCGGCCATCACCGATGCCAATGAGGGCTTCGATCTCTCAGGGCTGCCCGATATCGAGGTATACACGGTCGACCAGGATCGAGGGTCGGTCCAAGCAATGACCACGTGGCTGTCGGAGGAAGCACCGCAATCGTGGTCGGACGGAACACTCGAACGCCTGCCCGGGAATATCACCTTCGGCTCGTCCTTCGAAATGTCGGAGGAGCTCGCCTTCATGGAAGGCGCAGTCGCCGTCCTTCCCGTCTTCGAAGCGCTTAACGCCTTCGTCCCGACCGCCGCCTTCCCGGTGAGGTACGGCGACGATGGTGAGGAAGAAGAGCTCATCGCTTTCCCGGACGATCCCCAACTCGCAAAGATCGGATCTGGAGCGATGGCGCTGTCGGTCGATGATCAGGGGAACATTGCCGCTACCCCCGCGGTTGGTGGCATCCCCGATGACGAGATTTTCGATCTCGCGGCGTCCAAGATCATTCTGCAAGAAGACCAGCCCGTTGTCGGTTGGCCCGTGCTGGGAACCGGTCACCTGCTCGTATGTGACGACCCCGCGGACCCGCTGCCCCTGTCGGTAGCCCAATACGCCTTGCGGCTTGCGGGTCAGGGTGCACTGGAGACGTACGGCCTCACGCCACTTCCCGAGCCCGTAAGGATTAGGACATTTGAGCCCTTGAAGGTTACCGTTGCTGAAGCGAATTAGGCGAGCCTTCTTTTTGCGCTGTGGTGCGATGCCCGTTGTGGCGAGCTACGTGTGCGAAGAGCGGTAGCGTTCCCACGACTGGTGGATTTCGGTCTCGGCGTCTGAGCGCCCCACCCAGGTAGCACCTTCTACTGACTTGCCCGGCTCGAGGTCTTTGTAGACCTCGAAGAAGTGCTGAATCTCCAGTCGATCGAATTCGGCAACGTGATGGATATCCCGCACGTGCTCCATTCGCGGATCACCGGCGGGGACGCACAAGACCTTGTCGTCTCCACCCGCCTCATCGGTCATGCGAAACATCCCGACGGCTCGACAGCGGATCAAAACGCCGGGGAAGGTGGGTTCCTGCACGAGAACGAGGGCATCGAGTGGATCTCCGTCGAGGCCGAGGGTGTCGTCGATGTAGCCGTAGTCGTGGGGGTACCGAGTGGACGTGAACAGCATCCGATCCAGCCGAATCCGGCCAGTCTCGTGATCCATCTCGTACTTGTTCCTACTGCCCGCGGGGATTTCGATCGTTACATCGAACTCAAGGGGTTCCACTGCCACCCCTTTCGTGGGAGACGATGCCGGCCGAGGACTGATGACCTCTGCGTAGGGTAGTAGCAAACGCGGAAGGGTCGAATCGTGCAGCCAGCAAGAACGAGGTCACGCAGCCTCGCTGCGCTGCTGTCGCCCGTTGCGGCCCTCGCGCTCGTACTCCCGCTAGCGCTGCCTGCCGAGGCTGCCGACAGCCTCCCGTCACCGTCACCGTCATCTACTCCGTGGTCCGCCGTATCGGCAGATGGGGGCGCCGTTCCCACGCCGAGCGCGGTCCGTTCCCGGATCGACGATCTGGCCCAGCAGAAATCCTTGAAGCGATCAGGCGTCGTGGTCGTCGACCCGGGAACCGATCAAGTTCTTTACGGCAAGCAGGTCTCCCGGGCCCTCATTCCGGCATCGGTCACCAAGATCTTGACCGCCGCCGCTGCTGTGGAAGTCCTGGGGGCTAGCACGCGCCTTGCAACCAGAACGACAGAACAAGCCAACGTGGTGTATCTGATCGGTGGTGGAGACGCCACGCTGCCTCGATCGCTTGCATCGGATGCGCAGCCGAACGGCCCGGCTTCCCTCAGGCGCCTGGCCCGGAGCACCGCCACTGCTCTTGGGGGAACCACCAAAGTCGATGTCGTCTTCGATGACTCCTTGTTCACCGGGCGTGCTCTCGGACCCGGCTGGGCGAAAAGATTCCCGAACGCAGGGGTGGCCGCTCCGGTATCTGCACTGATGATCGATCAAGGTCGAAAGTCCCGATCGAGTCGCGCACGGGTTGCCGATCCTGCCAAGCGCGCGGCTCAGGTTTTCGCCAACATTTTGGAAAACCGGGGAGTATCGGTTGGACGAGTCTCGCGTGGACGTGCACCCGATGCGGCCAAGGAACTGGCGATGGTCGAATCCGCCACGATCGCGGAAATGGTGCAGCGCATGCTCACTGAATCCGACAACGACGTCGCGGAGTCACTCGGGCATCTCGTCGGCAAGGAGCTTCTCAACGATGGTTCCTTCGCTGGCGGAGCCCGCGCCACCAGTCAGGTTCTCTCCCGTGCCGGGATCGACACCCAAGACCTCGCCCTCTTTGATGGCAGCGGCCTGTCCCCACGCAACCGTGTTTCCCCCGCCACGATGGCCGACGTGCTCACCGACGTAGCAGCCGAGCGCCGGTGGACCGAGCTTGCTCAGGGGTTGGCGGTGGCCGGCGTCACTGGGACACTCGCCAACCGTTTCACTACAAAGGCGACCTCGTCTGGTCGTGGAGTCGTCCGAGCCAAAACGGGAACACTGACCGGTGTTGCTGCGCTCGCGGGAATCGTGATCGACGCGGATAAGCGACCGCTCGTTTTCGCGATAATCGGCAACAACATCACCTCGCAGGCCCGAGCCCGCGACACAATGGACCGAAT
>Ga0181574_10000982_pt1 | contig 26835 bp, 38 predicted proteins | sample 101ome_24_FD_145600 | JGI IMG/M metagenome (GOLD analysis project Ga0181574, IMG submission 145600) | Coastal salt marsh microbial communities from the Groves Creek Marsh, Skidaway Island, Georgia - 101410AT metaG (spades assembly) | ecosystem: Environmental > Aquatic > Marine > Intertidal zone... | reverse complement strand
AAAGGCGACTTTGAAAAACGCTACGGCAAAGATGCTGAAAGCGTAATGCATGCTGTGGCTACTAAACGTGCCAAAGGCGAAAGCATTGAAGAAAATCTTAAAAGAGATCCTAAGCTACCCAATCTAAGAGTTAGTGATGGCAAAACTGCTTACGAAAAAAAGAAGTATGCTTCGGTAACTGCAAAGAAAAACGAAGATAAAAAATCAGAAGTCAAAGAAGACACAATGTCTGCGATTCGCGAATACGCCGAAGCAGGCTATTTCACAAAATAAAATTTGCTTCCTCGTATTTGCTTCTGTAAATACTAGACAATGAAAACTTCAATCAAACAAATGAATTTTTTGGGATTTGCTCTTGTGAGCTCAAACCGAAATCGTATACTATTTTTTAACGAAGACTACGAAATTACCAAACGCATACAGTTACATTATATGCGTAATGATCTCTTATATCTTGTACCTGTTGATCGTTTTATGCTCCAACGACACACAGTAAACGCTAAAAAGAACCAAAACCTATTAGAATTCGGGCTAAAAACGTGTATTAATTTTACTTTTAACAATGCTAGTATCTTACAGGTTGAAATGGATGTCGCTCCTTTTCGTACAAAAAAAATGCAAATACAGCAGACAGCAGAACCTAGCCAAGAAGAATACAATATACATAGTAATCTAATACACTCCAGTAGTGTAGTTGAACAGTTCGAACATGCATGTACTGAAAGACTAATTTACAATGAGAAACATTTTAGATATGTTTTAAAAGGATACGAAATGTTTCACAAGTTCTGTGAAGAGAATCTAGGCTCCAGCGACAGTATTGACTATATGTTTAAAAAAGACGTCAATGACGAGCTACAATTTAAAGAATCTATACTCGATATAAAAAGATCAGTAACTGATGCAGTTATGAGTATGGATTTTGCTCTGGATCCAAAAATCTTTAAACTACAACTATCTCAACGTTTAACATTATTAAAAAACAACAAGAACTTACAAAGCAAAGCAATATTTAAACAAGTAGTGCTGTAATGATAGAAATATTCAAAAATAACAAACTAGTAGATAACAGTTATGTACGTCAACAATTAGTTAATCATTCTTTAGAAAAATACGGTGATTACTGGTTGTATAGCTTTCATGCTGTACCTATGCTAAATGATCTTCGTAGTCGCAGTCTGCCATTTAGTACTCCTTGGTTAAACGATCAGCATCCTGATTATATGCAACTACCAAATTTTAAGTACACTAGTAAATCTCTCGACGACATCTTAGATGAACGAGCAGTTGAGTTACATAGACGAGCAGTTCAAGACAATAAGAAAATTTGGATAATGTGGAGTGGTGGCATTGACAGCACCACAATGCTCACAGCATTTATAAAAAACATTCCTGCAAACGAATTAGATCGTTACTCTATTATAATGAGTGCGAACAGCATTGCTGAGAACTATTATTTCTATAAAAAGTTTATACATCACAAATTTCAAACGATTAACTGGCTTGATTTGGACTTAAATCAAGAATTGCTCAATGAGACTATTATACTTCATGGCGATCCCGCTAATGCATTATTAAGTTGCCCAACAGTTAGTGTATTTGCTCCATTGGTAGAATCAGGTTCTCATCTGTTGCCATTTAGAGAAAACATCGGAACAATCATTGATACTCTTGAATCATTTGTTACCAAAAGTAGAGGTGAAGTTAAAGCTGGATGGGCAGAATGGTACATCAACAAACTAGCCGATGCTATTCCTGAGTATGACCAAGCCACAAGTATTGCAACATTTTGGTGGTGGAACTATGTAAATTTCAAATGGCATGGAAGTATACTCCGTCCATTTTTCTTTACACGCTCAAGTACTAACAAACCTATCAGCGAACAAGAGTTCAGATACTACTACGATACTTGTTTTTATATCAATGACGATTTCCAAAATTGGAGTTATTCCAATATTGATCATATTGTGCAAACGCCGTTTGATTATAAACCTAAAATGCGAGATTACATATATAATCTAACACACGACGAGCTATATCAAAAATACAAAGGGTTCAAAGCCAGCAGAAGAACTAACCTAAATCAAGCTCAACAAATTGCAGACGATATGCCGTTGGTGTATGATGGCAACTGGGTTGGGTATCCCAAATCTGACAGACTGATGGACATTATGATTCAGTTACTGAATGAGTATCAAGGATGAAAATGATATTAATTTTATTGTTGACAAGTGTAGTATCTTTTGCTATAGTAGTAACATTATTTCCACCAGGAGATCCTCATAATCCACCTGGGCACACTCTTGGAAGGCATATGCTACGCTAATGTACGGATTGTTAAGTTTCCACAATAATTGCTTTGTAGTAGTGGACAAGGACTACGAGTCTATTAAACTAGTACAGCATTTAATCGCATCTCAATTTCCAGCAACCTGTATCAACATCTCATTATACGAATGTAAGACTGAAACTATAACTGTTGAAAACTGCCAGGATTATTCTGCTAATTATCAACTATCAAAACATTTTCGTCTTGACAATACACCTTACAAAATAAAAGACGACGCATTTATCGATCTTAGACCTAACTTTGGTTTAAAGCCATTAAACGAAGAACAACTCTCAATTATTAAAAATGTTAAATTTTTACATAGATTCTTAAAGACATACACTAGTAGAACCTTAGTAGTAAATCAACGTAGGAAACAAGGGTTAGAACAACAGAAACATGGGGTAGAAGAATTAGAAAAATTCTTGCTACTGCAAACAGGGTCAGACGATTTTGTAAAGACATTAACAAACAATGAGCGAAATAGAATTGAAACGAGCATAGGTATAACGGAGAACCATCAACGCCAACTATATAACTCTATAATGAATATTAATATTAAATCTCTTAATCTCGACGAATTTATAGAACGGTTATCTTTCGAACTAGATAGTATACAGCCTGTGTTGGCGTGGGGTATGGAACGACAGAGTAAGGTAATAAGCTACTTAGCAACTAAAGCACTGTCAGATACAAGGACATTACTTAAAAATGGCTAGCGCAGAAGAATACTTTGATAGGTTGATAACAGAAGAACTTGCATCTTCAAGATTCATACAAATGAATGTGATCCCAAATTCAAAAGTACAATTACTTGGCGGTAGAGCGCAAAAATGGTATTCAATGGTCAGGACTATTATTGGTGTAGCTGATTGGAGAGCTCGTCAAGGAAAGTTTGTCAACCCGTGGTCCAGTATTAGTCAAAGTGCGTTTGCTCCACCTCCTTTTGCTTTTACTCCAGAATCATTTGATGATATAGCTAATAGCAGAGCATTAGAGTTAATTGAAGAAGCAAAACGTACACAAAGACAACTAATAGTACTTTGGAGCGGTGGAATCGATTCTACATTTGTATTATCTAGTTTTATCAAAAACATGATGCCAGAAGACAGAGAACTAGTAACAGTATGTTGCAACTTTACTAGCATACTTGAAAATACAAATTTTTATATTAATCATATTAGTAATAAACTCAAGTGTATAGACTATCAAACATTTGATTTAACTCCAGAGCTATTAGACAACTACATTATTATACATGGCGATCCTGGAGACTGTTTACAAGGGCCTAGTGTTCCAGCATATGCTCAGTTTATAGCAGATGGCAAACACAAACAACCTTGGAAGAATCATATTGTCGATCTCAGACAAAGTTGTCAAATGCATACATCTAATCCTCATTATGTAGAAGGGTTTGGTGAATGGTTTGTTGATAGTGTTAGTGAGAATCTAGAAGAAGTTGCTCCTGAAAATGTTACAACTATCGCAGATTGGTGGTGGTGGACTTATTATAATTTTAAATGGGAATTTAGTTGTCAACGTCCATTTTTCTTTAGCCGTCGGGATCACACAACCAAGTTTACTAAAAAACAAATAGATGACTATGCTAGGAATACATACTTTAATACAGCAGACTGGCAGATGTGGAGTTATACAAATTTAGATAACTTACTAACTACAGATCGTAGTACACATAAGAGATATGCTCGAGACTATATATTTGAACTAGATCATAATGAAGTTTATTATACAACAAAAATTAAGACAGCAGGTGCGCCTGCAGATATAAATGTCAGAAGTACATCAGATTTACCATTTTACTATGATCAATATTGGAAAGGTCATTACTGGTCTGAAACCGCTGTAGAAGAAATTACAATGAGGCTATTAGAAAGATACAATGTCTGAACTATATGCACTATACAACGTTAGAGCAAACAAATTTATAATAACAGATCGTAGCTACGAGATACTAAAACAGATACAGTTTTTGTTTAGTCATCGTATACTGTTTTACGCTGTGCGTATTAGCGACGTTAAAAATTATAGAGATGGTCTATTAGGCAAAGGTAGATATAAAAAACTAGGATTTGCAGATGCTAATAGAATACAACTTAACACTGATATCCATCCTCGCAGTGATGACAAAATTAAACTTGTAAGTAATCCTGACGAGAACAAAGAACATGAACGTTTTTGTGATCTTGCTGAATTCTATAGAGATTTTATACGTGAGTTTAACAAAGAGTTTGGATTTTTTGCAGACGTAACACGTACACGTAGCCGCACACAAAAAAATTCATTAGAACAGCTTGGTGAGTTTTGTAAACTTCTTATGCCCGACGACGAAGCTATACAGAACATGATCAAATTTGAGATAGACTACAACTTTAGTATGATGAAATACTTACGTACATACAAAGGCATGGTATTTGATTTAATCTACAATGTAGATATTGAACAACCATTGCCAGCAATTAAGAAAGAGATTGCAAAAGGTTTTCAAGAGATACCAGTTAAAGTGCATCCACAACGTTGGATCACACCAAAGATTGTGGAGTGGCTTAATGCAAACAGTTGAACAACATATTGATGAAATAAGCAATCGTGCAGATATGGTTGATAATCAGCTGATTGAATTAATCGAATGTAAGAATCCATATGGTAAACATTGGCAACGCTACACAAGACTAAACATTGGCGTTAAAGACATTCGTCCGCGATTTGGAAAGTTTACAACACCGTGGAATACCCCTAATAGAAAAGATTTATGGCCATTTCCAAAACTACGTTATATTGGTGATAGGTTAGAAGATGTGTTAAATGATCGTGCTTTAGAATTGTTTCAAAAAGCTCGCGACACAGATAGAGATATCTATGTTATGTGGAGTGGTGGCATTGACAGCTCAGGCGTACTAGCCGCATTTATACAAACACTCAGCGAAGCAGATAGAGAAATACTAACTGTTGTTATGAGTTCAGACTGTGTACTTGAAAATCCTGATTTTTATAAACGTCATATTAGCGGAAAATTAAAGATTAAACAAGGTTTGGAAATTGATATCAGCAACGAGTTTTTAGAAAAACATATGCTATTACACGGCGATCCAGGAGATTGTTTGTATGGACCTAGCATTGGTGCATTTCAACATCTGATAGATAGTAAACAACACCTATTGCCTGCAAATGAAAATAGACATCTTATTAAGACCTTCTATGATAGACAACAGAGTCAATGGGCACACCCAGACTTTGGCGAATGGTATGTTAACAAAGTTGCCGATAATTTTGCTGAAGCTAATTTGGAAAATGCATATACTATTGCAGACTACTGGTGGTGGCATTATTTCAATCTCAAGTATCAATTTTCAATGCAACGTCCTCTACAGCATATGGTCAAAGACTATAAACGTGGACTCAGAGAAGACCTTTACGCTAGGTTTATGCATGAAGTATTCTTCCATACTGAACGTATGCAACAATGGAGTTATAGTAATCTCCAAACATTCTATGAAAAGATACATTTAGGTGAACGTGGTACCAAATGGCAAGCAAGAGACTATCTCTATAAGTTTGATGGTAATGATCGTTATTATTATCACAAAGTTAAAATCGCCAGCAATGCTACAGACAGAGAACGTCGACAACTAGAAGTTTCGCCATTCTATTATGACCACAACAACTGTGGCTGGTATCCATGGGAGCCAGGTGTCACAGAAGCCATACGTTACTTTTTGGAAAATTATGAGGGTTGACTTAACCTCAAAACCCAAGTATACTAGATGAATATAAAGGAGTTCAAATATGTCTATGTTTAGTGCTGAACAAAAAGCCAAGCTCACTCAGTTAATCAATGAGGGTATCCAAGTCAAGCAGGAGGTTGAAGATCTCAATGCTGGTCTTAGTGATACTGTAAAAGCGATTGCTGAAGAGTTTGAAATCAAACCAAGCGTTTTAAAAAAAGCTATCACTATTGCTCACAAGAGCAAACTAGCTGATACCAACGAAGAGCATGAAGTTCTAAATGATATTCTGGAGACTGTAGGTCGAACATTATAATGCAAGCTAAACCATACCAATGGCTGGCTTGGGTCGGCACCGCAGGATTGATCCTTGCGTCGTTACTAGCAAGCTTCGTTCCACATCTTTTACTGCATCACTTTTTATTCATATTCAGTAATGCAGTATGGACCGCAGTGGGTATACTCTGGAAAGAAAAGAGCTTGATTGTTCTTAACTTTTGTCTTACAATAGTTTATATAGTTGGGTTGGCGTATAATGAGTTATATTGATGCATTATTTGATAGAGAACGTGATCAGATTCACGTAGTAGAAAGGGTAGATGGTAAACGCGATTATCATACATACCCTGCTAGTTATGTGTTTTATTATGACGATCCGCGAGGCAAGTATAAGACCATTTATGGCACACCTTGTACACGTTTTGCTACACGCAATAGCAAAGAGTTTCACAAAGAACTAAAGGTTAATTCAGGCAAACAACTTCACGAAAGTGATATCAATCCTGTACTACGTTGTCTAGCAGAAAACTACTTAGGAAAAGATTCGCCTAAACTACAAGTATGCTTTTTTGATATCGAGGTAGACTTTGATCCAGAACGAGGGTATAGTTCGCCAGAAGACCCTTTCAACAAAGTAACTTCGATTACTCTATATCTTGATTGGTTAGAACAACTAATCACACTGGCTATTCCCCCTAAAAGTATGAGCATGGAAACTGCAAAAGATCTATGCAAAAACTTTGATAATACTTATATGTTTGATAGAGAAGAAGACCTTATCTCAACGTTTTTGGATCTGATTGAAGATGCAGACGTGCTAAGTGGTTGGAACTCAGAAGGTTATGATATCCCTTATCTTGTTATGCGTACTAACCGTGTACTCAGCAAAGATGACACACGCAAGTTTTGCTTGTGGGGTCAATATCCTAAGAAGCGTACCTTTGAACGTTTTGGTGCTGAGAATATTACATTCGACTTGGTAGGTCGAGTACATATGGACTACATGCAACTGTATCGCAAATACACTTACGAAGAACGACATAGCTATAGTTTGGATGCCATTGGTGAGTATGAACTTGATGAACGCAAGATTGCATATGAAGGCACACTAGATCAACTCTACAATAGAGACTTTGAAACATTTATCGACTATAACAGACAAGATGTTATGTTGTTGGTTAAGATGGATAAGAAGTTACGATTTATTGATCTAGCTAACGAACTTGCACACGATAATACTGTGCTACTACCAACCACAATGGGTGCAGTTGCAGTTACAGAACAAGCAATCATCAATGAAGCACACGAACGTGGCATGGTTGTTCCTAGTCGTAGCAGAAAGAGAGACGGTGTAGAAACACAAGCCGCAGGTGCGTATGTTGCGTTTCCTAAGAAAGGCATACACGAATATATCGGTGCTATTGACTTGAACAGTCTATATCCTAGTTGTATTCGTGCGCTAAACATGGGTCCTGAAACTGTGGTCGGACAACTACGACCAACCATGACCAACAATAAGATTAGCAATAAAATAAATGAAGGCAAGAGCTTTGCAGATGCTTGGGAAGGAATGTTTGGCACACTTGAATACAATGCTGTCATGGACATGGACCCAAGTGTAGAGATTACTATTGATTGGGAGGATGGCTCCGAAGATGTAACGTCTGCGGCTAACGTATGGCGATTGATCTTTGATAGCAATCAACCTTGGACATTGAGTGCAAACGGAACTATCTTCCGTTATGACTTTAAAGGTATTATTCCAGGCTTGTTGGAACGTTGGTATGCAGAACGTAAAGAGCTACAGGCTACAATGCGTAACTGTACCGACAAAGAAGAACGAGCATTTTGGGACAAACGACAGTTGGTTAAAAAGATTAATTTGAATAGTCTATATGGCGCTATTCTTAATCCCCACTGTCGATTCTTTGATCATCGTATTGGTCAAAGCACTACACTTACCGGACGAGTGATAGCAAAGCACATGGATGCATTTGTTAATGAATGTATTACTGGTAAGTATGACCACGTAGGTGAAGCAATCATCTACGGGGATACAGACTCTGTTTACTTTAGTGCATGGCCCATGCTCAAGAAAGAAGTAGAGTCTGGTGGCATGGAATGGGATCGTGATATTTGTGTTCAACTCTACGACACCATAGCGGACCAAGTTAACGAATCATTCCCTGCTTTTATGGAAAGGGCGTGTCATTGTCCACGAGAGATGGGCAATATTATCAAGGCAGGTCGTGAACTTGTAGCCAGTAAGGGTTTGTTCATCAAGAAGAAACGCTATGCCGTATTGATTTACGATATGGAGGGCACACGACTAGACACTCATGGCAATGTTGGTAAAGTAAAAGCCATGGGACTTGATCTCAAGCGCAGTGACACGCCCAAAGTAGTGCAGGACTTTCTTAGTGAAATCTTGCTTACTACACTAACTGAAAATGAAGCAAAAGACCATGTTATCAAGATGGTGCGTGACTTTAAGATTTTATTTGCTGAACGCCCTGCTTGGGAAAAAGGCACACCTAAGCGTGTTAATAATTTGACTATGTACACAGCTAAAGAAAAGCGTGAAGGTAAAGCCAACATGCCTGGACATGTACGTGCGGCAATGAACTGGAACAATCTCAAAAAGATGCACAGTGACAAATACTCGCAAGAGATCATGGATGGTATGAAAGTTATTGTGTGTAAGCTCAAACCAAATCCGTTAGGGTATACTAGTGTAGCATATCCTACAGACGAAAGTCATATTCCTAATTGGTACAAAGAACTTCCGTTTGATGACAGCAATATGGAATCTACTATTGTGGATCAGAAAGTAGAAAATTTATTAGGTGGACTAGAATGGAACATTGCAGAAGAGACCAATATCAAAACAACTATTGGCAGCTTGTTCGAATGGGAAGATTAAATAGTAGCAGTTAATTCATTAAGGATCTGTTATGAAACTGAGTGACCTAGTTAATTTTAAGAATCGTCTTAACAAAGACTTTCAAGTTCGTGGCATTCAAGGTGATATTCGAGATCTTTGTAACACCCTTACTGCTAACCACAGTGATGCCGTTGATGACAACTACAACCAATACCTACAAGACACTATAAATCGTTTGATTGGTGTAGCAGATGAACTTGAACATATACAGGAAACACTAGCAAACACCAATCACACCATTGAAGATGATATTGGAATATTAAGCAAAAAGTTCTATGCACAGAACTATGATCTAGAACTTGCTTATGATACGGCACAAAGCATCAGAGAAGTTCGTCAATTATATGTGCCTAAAGAAGCAGTTGAACCTTTCCTAAGTCGTATAGGACGTTATGTAGATTGGAGATATCCTGTACTTGAATTTGGTTGTAGAGATGGCGAAATGACCAAACATCTTGTAGCCGGTGATCCTTTGTATATCACTGATAACTATCAAGAGTTCTTAGATAACACTATGAACCAATTTGAAGAGCAATATCGGAACCGTATTCGTCCATATCTAATACATGACTTTGCTGTTAACTCTACCAACACAGTACAAATTGACTTTAGTATGTTACCACAAGAACAATTTGGTTTCGTTTTCAGCTTCAACTACTTCAACTATCGCAGTATTCAAGGATTCAAAGACTATCTAACTGAAATCTTTAAATTGCTACGCCCAGGTGGAGTTATGATGTTTACCTACAACAACGCTGATCTCGGTCAGGCAGCGGCTTACGCTGAAAACTACTTTATGAGTTATATGCCTAAGAGTCTTTTGATTCCATTAGTCTCCAGTTTAGGATACGACATAGTTGAAGACTTCGACTACACCACACTGAGTTGGCTTGAAATTAGAAAGCCAGGCGAACTAAAAACTATCAAAGCACACCAAGCATTGGCGGAGATTAAAACTATAAAAAGTTCTCCAAAAAGTTTGACAGCCTAAATAATATATGTTACATTAATTGCATAATCTAGAACAAAGGATCTACGAATGAAAGACTATCTATTAGACATTGTCCAGCACACATATGGCTTGGGCGGAATTGATATTGCTAAAATTACTGGCACCAAAGACTCAATGAAATTGAATAGTATCAGTGAAGATAAATCTAGTGTGGTTATCGAAGCACACTTTAAAAATGTAGTTGCAGATTTTATGGGCACATTTGGTATGCCTAATCTAGGCAGACTTAATACTCTGCTTAACCTTCCTGTTTACAAAGAAGATGCTAAAATTACTATAAAGCAAGATAACGATGTTGCTACCAGTTTGCATTTAGAAAACAAAGAAGGTGACTTCCACAACGACTATCGCTTTATGGGCGAGAATGTTGTTAATACTGTTGTTAAGAACTTTAAGTTTGCAAATGTTAATTGGAATGTTGATATTGTTCCTACAGTTACAAGTATTCAACGATTGAAGTTTATGAGCCAAGCACATCCAGACGAAGTTACATTTAGTGTGCGGGTCGACGATGATAAGCTCAAGATTTACTTTGGTGACCCTAGCAGTCATAGTGGTGAATTCGTGTTTGAACAAGGTGTAAGTGGTAAACTTAAGAATTCATGGAGTTACCCTGTTGCATATGTTAATGCAATCTTGAGTTTGCCCGGCGACAAGACATTTAAGATTAGTGATGACGGTGCAGGCATGATTACTGTAGACAGCGGACTTATCAACTACAACTATATCCTACCAGCACAAACAAAATAGTATGCCTAGTGAAGATTTTGAACGTATAGAACAAGAATCTGTTGGGTCTGTTCCTTTTACGTTCTACTTTAACAGTGTAGCATCTGACCTGTCTACTAAGTGGAATGTTAAAGATCATTCAATGACTGAAGTTATGGCGGCAACGCCTAGCAGGAAGTTGATCTATATTAACATTCCGAAAGTTGCCAGCACTAGCATTAAAAATGCATTGAGTAAAACTAAACGTTGGGAAGTGTTTAGTCGTACAGAGTTAGAACAAGATGCACTACCTATGCACAAAGAAGAACTCGGATACAACCTAACTTATTTGGTTGTATGGAGAGATCCTAAGGAACGTTGGATTAGTGGTATTGTAGAATACTTGCTGATGTATCACAGAAATATTGTGGTTCCTCTTGCAGACGATCCATTGGATTTAGGTATCGGAAAACTATATGCTAATGATTTGGCTGTTAGTATGATTTTTGATCGTTTGGTATTTGATGATCATACCGATTTGCAGTGCAGTTTTATCGAAAACATTCCATTTTCAAACTGTCGATTCTTTCATATGGAAGATGCACAATTAGTAGACAAACTTAATACCGTGATGAGAGAGTTCGAGTTGCCAGAGATTACACTACACAGATTAAACTCTACTGAGTATGATTCTGATGCTCCACGTATGATCCAAACAGTAAAATTACAAAACACTATTAGACAGTTAATAGATAACAACGAAGAGTACGATTTCAAACTAAAACAGTATTTGAAACCAGACTACGAGTTAATAAAGAAAGTGAGTTTTCAATAATGGATAACCTAACAAACAAACAGCGCAAAGACTATGCAATGTTTTTGCCTGCTACATCTAGCTTTTACTCCAGTTTTATTGGGTACCAGCGGATGCGCTATCCATATATTGACCCTGCACGTATCCCTGCAAACCTTACCAATGATGTAGAAAGCATTAACTTTTTAGATCCTAACAATCCTTTGTTCTACTACAAATGGTGTTTGTACAGTGCAGGACATGCTAATCTAGATCTCAACAAACAAGATGATAGAGAAGAACTATTTCGTAAACGTCCAAGAGATAATACCAGTTGGGTGCTTGGAGACTCAGGTGGTTTCCAAATTGGTAAAGGTAAATGGCCCGGTGACTGGAAAGATCCTAACTGTCCACATGCAACTAAGAAACGCAAACAAGTATTAGAGTGGATGGATGCGTTAATGGATTACGGCATGGTACTAGATATTCCAGCCTGGGTAAGTCGTAGTCCTGAAGGTCAAAAAGCAACCGGTATTACAAGTTATCAAGAAGCAGTCAATGCAACTCGTGTAAACAACGATTACTTTATCAAAAATCGTACAGGTGCATGTAAGTTTTTAAACGTTCTACAAGGTGAGAATCACACTGATGCAGAAGACTGGTATCAACAGATGAAAGAATATTGTGATCCAGCAAAGTATCCTGACAATCATTTTAATGGTTGGTCGATGGGTGGACAGAATATGTGTGACGTACACCTAATACTAAAACGTATTGTTTCATTGTACCATGATGGATTATTGGTCCAAGGTCTACATGACTATATGCACTTCTTGGGTACTAGCAAACTTGAATGGGCTCTACTACTAACAGACATTCAACGTGCAGTGCAACGTAACTACAACGAAAACTTTCAAATTACTTTTGATTGCGCTAGTCCATTTCTTGGCACTGCTAACGGTCAAGTCTATAGAGAAAATAGATTCCCGCACAACGGCAAATGGAGTTACATCATGGGTTCATTTGTTGACAACAAGAATCTAGCACGAGATACACGTTGGATTCGTGATGCTGTCATACAAGAAGGCGCATATGATAACTGGGAAGACTCTCCCATTAGTAAAGATCTAAAACTTGGAGACATCTGTGTGTATGGTCCAGGAGATGTTAATAAGATGGGAAGAGAAGGTAAAACATCATGGGATAGCTTTAGCTATTGCATGTTAATGAATCATAACGTGTGGATGCATCTGACAGCGGTTCAAGAAGCAAACAGACGGTATGACAATGGAGAACATCCTGCAATGATGTGGAACCAACGAGGAGACTATGCATACTTTAGAGATATTGTTAACGACATCTTTTCAGCGCCAACTAAAGATGCAAGTATGAAGTTGATCGACAAATACGACAAATATTGGATGGATATCCAAGGAACTCGCGGGTACACAGGAAAGAAAACTAAAAACGCAAATACAATGTTTAACGCATTGTTTACAGAGGAGGCATAAATGACTGTTGACAAAGTAAAACTTAAATATAGACTTGAAAGTTTAGAAAAAACGCACTCAATATTGAACAATGAAGTAGATAAACTACAAAATCAAACAACAGTCGATGCAAATAGGATTGGAGCTCTTAAAGTTAAGAAGCTACAACTCAAAGATCAAATGGTCAAAATCCATAAACAAATAGGCGAATAATAAAATGAGCAACATACCTAGACAAGAAGCTGAATTTATAATTGGGAGAGAACATCGCAAAACACCAGCATACGGTATGCAAACATTAACATGTCCTGTGCAGGCGGAGTTCAAACATATCGATTCGATTAAGCCTGCACATTGTAAACATTTATCATTTGGTCCCATTCCTAAAACTGAAACCAGCAAAGCACAGATTATTAAATGGACATCGATTGTTAGGTTGTACCTAGAAGCTGGCAACTGGTGTACATTAGAAATTGATATAGCCCACTGGGACCTTATACAAGAAACTGCACTAGTTAATTATCCACGTTTTGTTCTTTTGGTAAAATTACCACTTGCAAATGTTGACAAAATAGGTTATAATGCATGTATAGTTATTGATGACAACGAATTTGGTGGAAGCAATGGCGGAGTATGGACACACGAATTACACAACTTACGACAACGACAATATTTCACCAGATGGGACGACTATCATGGCGATCGACACACACAAAAATCCAAAGCATTCAAATGAGGATAGTATGACTATTGTACAAATGGAACGAGAGAAGATTGACAACGCAATCAAAAACTCTTACAAAATGATTTGGGTAACTTTTCGCAAGGAAGGTTTACACAAATATCCAGCGGCGCTGGATGACCCTAAACTAGCAACTGGTAAAGCAGATGATGTAAGTTTCTTAGGATATATTCATCGTCATATCTTTCACTTTAAGGTTGCTATCCAAGTATTTCACGACGATAGAGATATCGAGTTTATTCAATTCAAACGTTGGTGTGAAGGTCTTTACAACGACGGTGTGTTGGAACTTGATTTCAAAAGTTGCGAAATGATCTCCGATGATTTATATCTGCGTATTGCTTCTAGATATCCTGGTCGTAATGTGCGTATTGAAGTCAGCGAAGACGGCGAAAACGGCTGTGAAATTTCCTATTGACACAGTCAACAAAACCTACTATAATCTAAAATATCAACAACTCTAAGATAAAGGAAGAGTAAAATGAAGTCCGAAGTGTCAACAATCTTTGATGACCTTGACTCGTATCGCCAGTTCTGTGTCCAATTTGGGCGTGTATTTAATGAACATGCTCTATATAACCAGAGAGACAACAACTGGCGTGATTACCTACAGTTTAAAGAAGGTAATCGAATCCGTAATCACTGGAATTACGATCGCTCTCAGATGAACAAACGTCTGAATGGCGGCAATAAGCGGCACAACAACCGCAATGGACCAAAACGTAACTTTAAAACAAGGAGCCGTAATGCCTAAAATCTTTATTGTAGACATCGAAGCAGTTGATACTCGCTACACTAAACAATGGAAAGAACATCTTCCTAGTCAACTGCAACAGGCTACAAATAAAGAAGTTGTGGTAATCAGCGGCGGGGAAACACCCCAGGCAACTACGCCCGGGGCTTTCCTTAATTTTGGAGGAACAAATGTCTACAAGAGTAACCAATTACAACAAATTGGTGAAATGTTTTGTAATGGTGTGGTACGAGATGGTGACTACTTCTTATACACTGACGCTTGGAACCCTACTGTTATTCAACTTCGTTATATGGCTGAGTTACTTGGTATTAACATCAGGATAGGTGGGCTTTGGCATGCCGGTTCCTACGACCCTCAAGATTTTCTTGGACGACTGATAGGCAACAAACCTTGGGTGCGTTCAGCAGAATACTCAATGTTTAGTTGCTATGACAACAATTTCTTTGCTACAGACTTCCATGTAGATATGTTTGCTAGAGAAATCTTTGACTGGAACGAAGAAGATTGGACTGGTACTCCATACGATGCTAACAACACAATCAAGCGTGTAGGTTGGCCAATGGAGTATATGCATAATGCATTAGACAATTACAAACATCTGACCAAACGTGATCTTATTTTGTTTCCGCATCGCATTGCTCCCGAAAAGCAGATAGACATTTTTAAAGACCTTGCAAGTATGTTACCACAATACGAATTTGTGGTATGCCAAGAACAGGAACTTACTAAACACGAATATCATACTATGCTTGGTGAAGCGAAACTGGTGTTTAGTGCTAATCTACAAGAAACACTGGGTATTAGTTGGTATGAAGGTGCTCTAGTAGGTGCCATTCCGATGGTTCCAGATCGTCTAAGTTATAAAGAAATGGCTGTACCAGACTTTAAGTATCCTAGTGAATGGACTAAAGACTTCGACAGTTATACAGTTTACAGACAGGAAGTTGCGGAACGTATTGTTTATATAATGGAACACTACGAAGACTTTTTGTCAGCACTCCACAAACAAGTAGATATGTTAAAACAAGAGTTTTTTAGCGGAACAAGATTGTACAATGAGCTTTGCAAAGATTAAAGAGTTTGAAACAGAACTAGCACAACTAACAGGTGCTCCGTATGCAATCATGACAGATTGTTGTACCAATGCTCTTGAACTTTGCTTTCGTTATGATCAAGTTAAAAACGTAGAGTTTACCTGCTATACCTATCTAAGTATCTATCAACTATTACACCGTCTTGGAATCGAATATGATCTTGAAGATCAACTGTGGACAGGAGAATATCAGTTCAAAGGTTCGCGTATCTGGGATAGTGCTAGAATGTTTGGTGAGAACATTTATAGACCAGGACAACTACAGTGTATGAGCTTTGGGTTTGACAAACCTCTATATTTGGGTTGGGGTGGTGCTATTCTAACTGACGATGAAATATTTTATGAAACTGTGATCCAACAACGTTACGACGGACGAAACTTGGAAGTTGCTCCCTGGGATAGCGAACCATTACCACGTATTGCGTATCACATGCGCCCAACACCAGAACTAGCAGAGTTTGGATTACAAAAAATTAGATTAGGTGATTACCAAATTGGTACCGAATCTAAAAAATACCCGGATGGCAGAAATATTGTTTGGACTTGACAAACTGTCTAAATAACTGTATACTACAAAGTAGTATCACACGTCTCGCCGTGTATAACTAGGAGAAACAAATGAATATAAGTGAAACTATCCGTCGGCGTATCGAATCTAATCAAGGACGATACTGGGCTGGCGACAATATCAGCGAATTTATTGAAGAAGGCGAGCAAGCACTTCTGATCGATGAGATCACTGAAAAGTTTGAAGCAGTACTGGACAGTTTAGTAATAGATCGCTTCAACGATCCCAACAGTCAAAACACACCGCGGCGTCTTGCTAAGATGTACGTCAACGAAATTATGAGTGGACGTTATTTGCCGAGGCCAGATGCAACAGCATTTCCTAATCATACCAATGATAGGTATGATGGTATGCTGGTAGTTCGTAGTGAACTGAACAGTATGTGCAGTCACCATCATCAACCAGTACGTGGTGTTGCATACATTGGTATTATTGCCGCAGATACATTAATTGGTCTAAGCAAGTATACACGTATCGCACAATGGTGCGCTCGACGTGGTACACTGCAAGAAGAACTTGCAATGGATATCGCAAAAGAGATTACGAAAGCCACAGGCAGTGAAAACGTAGGTGTTTATGTTCAAGCAACACACGGTTGTTGTGAAAACAGAGGTATCATGGCATCTAGTAGTTTAACACAAACTACTGTGCTTAAAGGTGCGTTCTACAATGATGCAGGCACTAAAAAAGAGTTCATGGACAATATCAAACTACAACAAGGATTTGCTCATGCTCGATAGTTTATTTGAAAAGTTAGGACGTAAACGTGTTATCTATGATAGACTTGAAAACGAACCTTATCTAGAACGTTACTATCTATTTCTTAAAGATAGAAATCGTTTCCCGTTTAACGTATTCCTACACAAGTTTTTAAAAGGAGATCCTGATGATCTACATGACCATCCGTGGCCCTACGCCACATTGATACTAAGTGGTGGTTATTGGGAGGTAGTTCCTAAAGATGAATCTTTGCCGCGCAAGGCTGACGGTTCCCTGCTAACAAAGCGGATCTGGAGAGGACCCGGACACTTTAGATTAAGTACTGCCAATAGCTACCACCGTGTAGAACTAGAGCCTGGTATAACTTGTTGGACACTGTTTATGCCAGGACCTCAGCGAAGAGATTGGGGTTTTGATGTTGACGGTGTATGGATGCAGTTTGAAAAATACTTTACATGGAGATTAAACAAATGAACAAGCGTTACCTAAGTGATATTGATATTAGAGAAGCGGTTACAAACATCTCCTTTCAGATGTTTAGAGAAAAATGGCATCCTGATTATATTGTAGGTATTACTCGAGGTGGCTTGATTCCTGCAGTGATGATGAGCCACCTGATCGGCGTTAAAATGTATACACTAGATGTACGTTTGCGTGATGGCGGAGATGATGAAACTGAAAGCAATCTTTGGATGGCAGAAGATGCATTCGGTTACAAGAATTTTCAAATGGGCATCGGATATGAAGGAAAAAACATTCTTATTGTAGACGATATCAATGATACAGGTGCTACATTCGACTGGATCAAACAAGACTGGCCCTCAGGTTGCTTGCCTGATGATTCACACTGGGACGAAGTATGGCATAAGAATGTACGTTTTGCGTCTTGTGTAGAAAATTTAAGCAGTGAATTTAGTTCTGATTACAGTTTTATTGAAATCAATAAAGCTGAAAACGATGAATGGATAGTATTTCCTTGGGAGCATTGATGAAAGCTATTAACGGTGAGTATAATCTAAAACTATCCTATGATGTACTCGTATCTCGTGACGGCGGTATACCAGGATATGTAATTGAATGGTGTAATAAGAATATAAAAAATAGATGGGGTTGGTATTTTCGAATGGAAGATGCTTTTCTAAGTTTTTCAGATGAAAAGGATCATACACTAGCCGCATTGCATTGGACAAGGCACAAAAGGTAATGCTAGGATTTCTACCTAAACTATACATAGACTATGATTGGACCAAGCTAGTAGAACGAGTTGAAAAAGTTGCAGAGTACGTACACTCCGAAGAGTATCGCAATAATGTAATCTACGAAAGTGGTGCAAGTATAGTAGCAAACGTTCCTCAAGGTGGCTGGATCAGCAAAAGTGGTCCCAGCCATGATTTTTTTGTGTATGGTCCTATTGAAGAATTAGACACTTGGTTCCAACAACAGTTTCCTGAACTTACATTTACACCTGCTACTATGTGTTATAGCTCGCAGAATGTTCCACGTCATCGCGATAGTCCTAAAAATGGACAGTGTAGTCTTGTATATCCTTTACACGACAACGATGGACTCGGAACCGTATATGGAGAAAATGAAAAGTTCAGTTATGGAACTGTAAAACACACACCTGTTATTATTAACATAACCAAGCAACACGAAGTAGCTATTTCAGATAAACGTATATGGTTTAGTATTCATATGCACGAATCTATAGAAATGGTAAAGAAAATATTTGACAAATATGCAGAAACAACATATATTAGTAGTATAAAGGAATCAGATTAATGCCACATTATTCAACAAAAACTTATGGACACAACATCGGTTTATCAGCAGTATTTAGACAACCCAATGCAGACCATTCGCACTGTCATTTGCTACATGGTTATAGTTTACAATTTAAATTTATTTTTGGTTGTTCAGAACTAGACAATAAAAATTGGGCAGTTGACTTTGGAGGCTTAAAGCCTTTGAAAGCGTGGTTAGAAGATTCATTTGATCATAAAACTTGTGTTGATATTAATGATCCTCACAAACAAGATTTTTATGATCTACAAGACAAAGACTTATGCGAAGTAAGAGAGTTTGACGGTGTTGGTGCAGAGATGTTTGCAGAACATGCATGGCGTTTTGCCGACAAACTAATTAGAGAAGCAACTAACGATCGTTGTTGGTGTGAAAGTGTAGAGTGTGCAGAGCATGGTGCTAACTCAGCAATTTATACTCCTTTTAAAACACAACGATACAGAGATGGAGATTAGTGAAACTAAGCGAATTTAAAAACAAATTTGGTGAAGGAACCGATTTTGATTTAGATTGGGGTAAACTAGTTATCCTATTCTTATGCGTTTATATTGCAATTCAAGTCAGCTAACGGAGAGATATATATGCCTATGCCAGAACACATTAAAATTCCAGCTGGACGAGATCCAGGAGATAATCATTTCTATGCTAGTTTAGTAAAAAGCATTGTTCGTATTGGAGCCTGTGTCGCACTGTTTACAGGTAATATTGCAGTAGCGGCAGTAATGTTTGGTATTGCTGAACTTATTGGAATAGCAGAGGAGATCATATAATGAAAGAAGGTCCAATGAAAAAACACATTGAAGATACCGAGCATGAAATCATTAAAGCAGAATATACCACATATAGAATTAAAAATGGTATGATGACGAAAGATACAACTACACGTAATTTCAAAGCTAATGGAGACTACAATGATTGTTATCACAGTGAACCTTTAGTAGAGGTAAAATAAAGAATAATGACAGTTACTTACATGACCGACGGTTCTCCTAAGTCTTGGGATCAAAAGAAACGTACATATGAAATAACATATCCTTTAGGAGAAAAAGTAATATGGAAAGATCTAACTGCTCGTGAATGTTTGACAAAGTATGACGCACATAATGCCATTAACGATTACAAATGCAAATTAAGAGAAATCGAAGGCAAAGAACTACAACTGTTAAAAGTAAAGGACACCAAATGAAACTAAGGTATAGTGAAGCGTTTTATAGCGTACAAGGCGAAGGTAAGTTTGTAGGAGTACCCAGTGTATTCCTACGTACATTTGGTTGTAACTTTCGTTGTAAAAAGTTTGGTAGAGACAAAAGTGAAGTCTATGCTAAGAATGAGCCTAATCCAGAAGTTGCCGAAGTAGTTAAAAACTTGGATAAGTACAATGAATTCGAAGAGCTTCCAATTATTCACACAGGTTGCGATACATATGCAAGTATCTATCCAGAATTCAAACGTTTTATGCAAGATGCTGAAACTGATGCGGTTGTAGAAAAACTATTAGCATTAACACCAACAGGTAAATGGACTCTCGACAGTGGTCAAGATATTCATTTGATTATCACAGGTGGTGAACCTTTGTTAGGATGGCAAAGGAATTATGTTGAACTATTCAATCATCCAAGAATGCAGGATTTAAAAAATGTTACTTTTGAAACAAATGGTACACAAACTCTCAGAGAGGACTTTGTCAGTTTTGTCGAAAATCAAGACAGAATACGATTCACGTTCTCATGTAGTCCAAAGTTATCCGTATCGGGAGAGTCTTGGAGTGATGCTATCCGCCCTGATGTTGTTAGTAGTTACAATAGTCTTCCTAATAGCGATCTTTATCTCAAGTTTGTTGTTGCTGATAGCGACGATGTTGATGAAGTTACTAGAGCTGTTGACGAATATCGCAATGCTGGCGTGGCATGCCCTGTGTACACAATGCCGTTGGGTGGTAGGTATGACGAGTACAAAGAAAACGCCCAACGAGTCGCAGGACTTGCAATGGAACGAGGCTGGCGCTATACCCCAAGGCTACACGTCGACATCTTTGGAAACGCCTGGGGAACTTAGATATAAAAACGAAAAGCATGAACGTGCAATGAAGGCTCCTATATGGGATGAAGAACGTATAGACAAAATGAGAAAGAGTGGTATCTAATGGGTTTGTTTGATAGATTTACAAAAAAAGGAAAACCTGAAAAGACTGAAAAGTCTACTCCTAAACGTAAAACTAAAAGCGAAAAAGAACTGGCTACTGAAGCTGGTGAACCGTGGGTTAAGGTTATCAGCTTTGAAATCGATCCAGAGGATCCAGGCAATGGCTCATTTGAGATCGACTATAATGACAAGTTCTTGTCACAGTTAGTTAGAGCCGGTTATCAAAAAGAACGAAACGAATCTGAAGACCGTATTGTTGACCGTTGGTTCCAAGACATTTGCAGAAATGTTCTAATGGAAAACTATGAGCAGTGGGAAGCCGATCCGAAGGTGCGTCCAAGACCAAATGAAGTAAAAAGAGATGACGGACGTAGTGAAGTCGGCTAAGCCTGTACTCTACATTAACGGTGATAGTCACAGTGCAGGTGCCGAAACAGTAGTTCCATTTTCATTTGCAGAAGATGATCCTTGGGAATTTCCCCCGCCAAATCGTCAACCACATCCAAAGAATGTTGTTGCAAGTTTTGGTAATGTACTAGCAGATCTACTAGATTGGAAGGCAGTAAACAATAGCGAAAGTGCTTCGAGTAACCAACGTATTATTAGAACTACCGAAGAGTGGTTAGCAGGTAATCCGAAACCAAATTTGGTATTAATTGGTTGGAGTACTTGGGAACGTGAAGAATGGTTATACGAAGGTACATATTATCAAGTAAATGCTAGCGGAACTGATATAGTACCAGATGATTTACGAGATAAATACAAACAGTGGATCATCGAACAAGCTGACAAAGAACTTGAATTAGAACTAAATTGGCATGAAAAAATTTGGGCTTGGCACCAAGACCTAGAGAATCGAAATATACCTCATTTATTTTTCAACACTTATTCCTATTTTCATAGATTCGCAGCCGAGCAAATGGTTAGACCACAATGGGGAAGTTCTTACATTGCTCCATATGACAGAGAATACGCCTATTACTTTTGGTTAAAAGACCAAGGGTTTAGTACCGTAAATGAACATAGCTATCATTACGGTGTTGATGCTCACTTAGCCTGGGCAAATTTCTTACAAAAACAGGTTGACAACTCCGGATAAACATAGTATATTATCTTATAGTTGAACAAATCTATAGGCTTCAAATATGAGATATCTTATTGTAGACACTGCTAATACATTCTTTCGTGCCCGTCATAGTGCATTTAGAGGTGCAGATACTTGGACTAAACTAGGCTTTGCTATTCATGTTACAATGAGTAGTATTAATAAAGTATGGCGTGATCAAAAAGCAGATCATGTTGTGTTCTGTTTAGAAGGACGTAGTTGGCGCAAAGACTACTATGAGCCCTACAAGAAGAATCGTGCGGTTGCTCGTGCGGCACTGACTGAAGCAGAAGCAGAAGAAGATAAACTGTTTTGGGAAGCCTACGATGATCTCACTAGTTTTGTTCGTGACCGTAGCAACTGTACAGTTCTGCGTCATCCTAACTTAGAAGCTGATGATTTGATTGCAGGCTGGATTCAAAGTCATCCTAACGACGATCATATTATTGTTAGCAATGACAGTGACTTTTATCAACTGTTGGCTAAGAATGTACGCCAATACAACGGTGTTGCTAGTGAACTTTACACACTGGAAGGTGTGTTTAACGACAAAGGCAAGCCTGTTATTGATAAGAAAACTAAAGAGCCTAAAGCCGTACCTGACCCTGAATGGTTACTGTTTGAAAAGTGCATGCGAGGCGATAGCAGTGACAACGTGTTCAGTGCTTATCCAGGTGTACGTAAGAAAGGTACTAAGAACAAGGTAGGTTTACTGGAAGCATTTGCGGATCGCAATACCAAAGGCTTTAACTGGAACAACTTGATGCTACAACGTTGGGTTGACCATAATGAAGAAGAACATCGTGTACTAGATGATTATGAACGTAACCGTACACTAATTGATCTCACGGCTCAGCCTGATGAGGTCAAGAAGGAGATTGCCAGTACCATTGCAGAAGCAAGTGTGCCTAAGCAAATCTCACAAGTAGGAACAAAGTTCCTAAAGTTCTGTGGCAAATATGAACTTAATCGCATCAGCGATCAGGCACAACAATATGCAGAACTGTTATCAGCGGAGTATAAAAAATGACACAAAAAACAGCAACTCCAGTAGTTTCAAACAAATTCTGGATCGTCGAAGAAGCCGGCGAAAAAATCGCTAATATTCAAGCAATCGAAGGCGGAGGATACACCTACGTTAAAGATGGCAGGCGTGAACGTTTTCCAAGCCTCAAAGACATCGAAGTTCGTTACAATATTTCGATGGGCAAGAAGTTTGCAGGTAACGATTCAAAATCTAAAATACCAACACTGTACGGCTTCCCCGTACAAGGAAAAACCTATAACGAAAGTTATAATGTACAAACACGTATTCCTGTGTATAGCAAGACTGCTAGTAGTAAGAGCATGTATTGTGCAGGCTACTACTGTGTTGAACTAGACACAGATGCTTGGATCAGTCACTTCTGTCCTAAATTAATCACCATCAAACGTTACCCATATTTGGGACCATTTAAATCTGAGAATGAAATGTTAGAAGCATGGAAAATAGCTTGCCCACATCTCCAAAACTAACTGTTAGTCTACAAAGATTAGCAGATCAGATTAGAGTTGCACAACAATCAGGCAGAAAAGATGTCGTTATTGATATTAAACTTGCCAGTGGTGCTATCAATGAGATAACTAAAATACTACTATTGAATGTCGAGCTACATCAAATGTATCTTGACAATCAGGCTATTGCCGTTGAACTTGATGGCGGAAATTATATATTAAAGCCTTAAATTTTTAGGTAAATAAACGTAGCATATTATGGTGCTATTGTTCGATAAGAGATTGGATATATGTCAAGACCTAAACCAAACGTTATAATTGAGTATGTAAATAAGAATACATACAAATCAGATCAAGTCTTACAAAGTGAAGGTATCTGGGCTGTATTCTATGACAATGCGCCTATTAACCTAAAGACACATAACATATTAGTTTCTTATCCTGGACCAAAATACAAAAAGGTCAGCTTCTCAAATCCAGGTCATGCTATTAACCTAGCTAAGAAATTAAACATACTTTTTCAGTCTGACAAATTTAGCGTGGTATTGTTGAAGCAAGGTGAAACCATCTACCCCTAGAAAATATACACAGAATCAGCTTACCAAACTTTTCTTTGATATTGGGTTGAGTAAAGAATATACTATTCGTGAACTCAAAACTAAGATATGGGAAAACCCACAAAATCCTAACAGCCTACGATTAACCACTACCGGCTGGATGCTGGCAAATCAAATTGATATGACACATTATAAATTTGAAGTTGCCACAATGCTTACTCCAAAAAGATTGCTACAATTAGAGCGTATTCTCGCAGGACCTTACTTTATCAAAGGTAAATGGCCTCAGCCATATACTGCACCTAAGCCATTGTCTTTGTACGTTTTTGACGAACAAGACAGTATAATGCTTGGTTTGTACGGAGATTTGGAAAAATTTCTTGACAATCAGCAAGATTTCCAGTAATATATAACTAATTGTAACAGTCATGGAGAGACGTATGTTTAAACGTGTATTAGTAGGGTTGTTTGTAGCTTGGGCAGTAATCGTAGCTTGGGGCGAATATAACAGCTCAGAGGCTGATCTTGCTATTAAAGATAGCAACGAAGTTTATAAAGAAACATCAGCACATACACCTCTGATTTTTCTTCCAGCAAAGCAACACGCAGACGGAAGTGTCGAAACTTTGAATCGTCAAATTGACGAGCAGATCTTTTGTCTGGCTCGTAACATATACTGGGAGGCTCGTAACCAAAGTAAACTAGGTATGATTGCAGTTGGACGAGTAGTTATTAATCGGGTAAACAGTAATCGGCATCCTAACACTATATGTGAAGTTGTACACGAAGGACCAACTCGTGAAAGCTGGAAAACTAAGAAGAACAAAAACCTAGCAGACAAGGATCGCGAGTTTTATCCTATTAAGAATCGTTGTCAGTTTAGTTGGTATTGTGATGGCGCCAATGACGAAGTTCGTCGAGGAGAAGAAGCTATCTACGAACTGTCAAGTAGTATTGCCCGTAATATTGTGTTACACAACAAATGGGCAGGGATTGTAGAAGGTGCAACACACTATCATGCAAACTATGTTGATCCTAATTGGAGTGATAAAGACAAACTAACTGTTCGAATCGACGATCACTTGTTTTTTAAGCTATGGTAATTTAGGATAAACGTCATTGTAGAACACATCTGTCCAATTTCTACTGTACAAGTGATTTCGATTGTGTTCTACAATACGTTCTAATCTTTTATCTAAATCGTTTAGTTCAGATTCTGATTTATTACATAATTTTAGTATTTCAATTACCATTAGTAAAATTCTTATTTTAAAATCTGGTTCTTCATCATAAGATTCATTTATCCAAGGACTAAAGGTTTTAAACCCTATATTTCGAAGGAACCTCAGAGTACCAGGATTACCTGCAATCACAAAAGGTTTCTTTGCAATAATAGGTTTAACAGTTTTTTCTGTTATAAAAACATGTCCGCGATCAAAGTTAGTTTCGGCTACTACGCACCATCTAGATTTAGCATATACTCCGGTAGGAATAATTTTACTAATAGAAACATTGTAACCATTAAATTTAATTGTTTCTACAGTTTGTTCTTTTGACTTTAATTGAGAATAATCACCTTCCCAAATAAAAGCATTGGGTTGATTTTCGTAAGTAGATAAATCGCTTTTACCAGAATCTGGTATAAGTGTAGTTATACCATTCTCAGACGCAAGCATTTGGTGCAGTATTGTTCTATGAGGTTTAACCCTTCCCAGCAGTGCATTAAACACATAAGTCTTCTTGCCTGCAATTAGTTGATCTAATTCATCTAAGGGTAATGCTTTTTTGTACACCGTTGCAGTCTTCTCAAACCAGCTCAGATATGGTGTTTGATTTTGAATACCATCTATATAACCACTTATGTAAAAGAAAATTGGAGATTGTCCTCTATTTAACCGTTGAATGTTTTGTTTTTTTAACCAATTAACAGTAGTTAGAAACAACTCTTCTCCAACAGCATAAATGGCAGAACCTTTAAGTATTGCATCTTCAATAGTCTCACGGGCACCTGGAAATTTGATTCCTTTATAGACAAAGCAATTATCTTCTATTCCGTGAGGAACTCTGAATAATACCGGATTATTATCAGGCGCATAATCTCGAGGTGTTCCTTTAGTAAAGAATTTCTGGAAAAATATCAGATCTTGTTCAATAACAAAAGTCATTACTGTAAACTTTCTTGCCTCAAAAGTTGCCAATTAGTCTCTAACATAATCGTTTGATTGTGTTCAAGGATAGGTCTAATCTTTTCATTAAGGCTAGACCTTTCTGTCTCTGTTAGGTTGGCTAGACGATCTACTTGTGTCATTGCCATACCGACTCGCTTTTCTAAATCAAAACTGTTATCATAACTTTCGTCTATTACTGAATCAAACGTTTTAAATCCTAGACGATGCAGTGTTCGTAACGAATGCGGATTGCCTACCATAATAAACGGCTTTTTTGCAAGTATGGGTTTAGCAGTCTTTTCTGTAAAAAACGCGAACTCAGTTTGATAGTTTGTTTCAGCAACAATGCACCAGTCTGTGTCTGTATATATCTGTAAAGGGATAATCT
>Ga0181574_10000981_pt1 | contig 26836 bp, 22 predicted proteins | sample 101ome_24_FD_145600 | JGI IMG/M metagenome (GOLD analysis project Ga0181574, IMG submission 145600) | Coastal salt marsh microbial communities from the Groves Creek Marsh, Skidaway Island, Georgia - 101410AT metaG (spades assembly) | ecosystem: Environmental > Aquatic > Marine > Intertidal zone... | reverse complement strand
TCGTAGCTGTGAAGCGTACACGGGCTGCTATGTCTGCTGAAAGTGGTGAAGAAGAAGAAGGAGGAGAAGGAGAAACGCCAGCAGCAGAGGGAGAGGGAAATAACGAAGGCGGCGAAAGCGCTGAATAATTCAGATCTTGTCCCGCGTTAGGGCCAAAATCAACAACGGATGAAATACCTCATCGTCGGACTCGGAAATCCGGGGTCAGAATATGAGGAAACCCGACACAACATCGGGTTCAAGGTGGTGGACACCATCGCTCAAACAGGCGAAGCTTCCTTCGAAGTGGGCCGATTGGGCGAGGTGTCCACCGTCCGTTTTAAGGGACGCACTTTGGTGTTGCTCAAACCATCCACGTTCATGAATCTCAGTGGAAAGGCCGTCCGGTATTGGATGGATGCAGAGAAGATTCCGCTGGAACGCGTCATGATTGTGACAGACGATTTGGCCCTACCGTTTGGAAAGATTCGCATCAGAGCGAAAGGTAGCGGGGGCGGTCACAATGGACTGGGCAACATCGAGACGGTGCTCGGCACCTCTAAATATCCCCGGCTGCGATTCGGAATCGGGGACGATTTTCACCGAGGCCAACAAATCGATTACGTTCTTGGAAAATGGAGTTCGGAAGAGGTGGCGAATATAGAAGAGCGCCTGACCCGATGCGTGGAGGCGATTCAGTCTTTCGCGAGCATCGGCTTGGAGCGCACCATGAATCACTTTAACAACACGTGATCCTCACTCATACAGGTGGTTGTTGCTGATGTAATTCAGCACCTTATCGTGGAGCAAGTATCGGATGTCTTTTTGCTGTGTAATGGCGTCGCGCAAATAAGTCGATGAGATGCTGATCATCGGTGCATCAGACCAATACACATTAGGATGGTCGCGCGGCACGCGATCGGCCGGGTCAAGCGGCGGGTCCACCGGTTTGGGATCGTCCGATGAGCGGCGAGGGTAAACTAAAATCTGATGCTCACTCACCAATTCCCAATGGGCCTGCCAGGTGTGCAATCGTTCAAAATTGTCTTCGCCAATGATGATGCTAAATTCTATCTCCGGGTGGGTTTTCCGCAGGTGACGCATGGTTGCCGCCGTGAAATTTGGCTGGGGTAGATCAAACTCTACATCGCACCCCTTGAGCCTTTCATTTTCCGAAACGGCGAGGTGAACCATCTGCAGCCGATGGTCCTGACCAATCATTTCCTTCGGGCTCTTTTGCGGATTCCACGGTGTAACGACCAACCACACTTCATCCAAATCGGTGTAATTCGCCATGTGGTTCGCAATGACCAGGTGTCCCAGGTGAATGGGGTTAAACGTACCGAAGTACAAACCGACTTTTGCTGGCGCTCCGAGCATCATCCTTCCAAAGTATACGCCTTAACCCAGTCTGCCGCCGTATCACATGCATGCGAAAGGTCATCGTTGATTAAGATGCGGTCGAAATGCCCTTTTTGTTCCATTTCCCAACTTGCTTTGGCCATGCGCTCGTCAATGCGTTCCGGCGTCTCTGTGCCGCGTCCCTCCAACCGACATCTCAGTGCATCCAAAGACGGAGGTTGGATGAAAATGGCCAGCGCCTCTTCGCCCAACACGTTTTTCAAATTCGCACCCCCTACCACATCAACGTCAAAGACTACGGTCTTGCCTTGCTCCCACAACCGCTCCAATTCGGATTTCAAGGTGCCGTAAAACTTTCCTGGATACACCTCTTCCCATTCCACCAAATCCCCATTTTCAATGTGAGAGCGGAATTCAGATTCGGATAAAAAGTAATAGTCATGACCGTGCACTTCGCTGCCACGGAGGGCTCGGGTCGTTGCGCTCACAGAAAACGCCAAATTCAATTCTGGCAACCCCAATAAATGACGCACGATGGTCGTTTTGCCCGCGCCCGAAGGCGCAGAAAATATGACCGAATGACGTGCTTGATCAGAGGGCATTGAGTACTTGTTCCTTGATTTTCTCCAGCTCGTCCTTCATTCGGACGACAATTCGCTGCATATCCGCGTCATTCGCCTTGCTGCCCAGCGTGTTGATTTCCCGACCCATTTCTTGGGCAATAAACCCCAACTTTTTGCCTTGCCCTACCCCTTGATTGAGCACTTCCACGAAGTGATTGCAGTGTGCTTCAAGCCGAACCAACTCCTCAGAAACATCCAATTTCTCAATGTAAAACAACACCTCTTGCTCGAAACGATTTTCATCCAATCGACCGCGATCTTGAATTTCTTCAAAGTTGGATTGGATGCGCTCCCGAATGCGTTCCACTCGGACTTTGATCAAGGGGCCAATTTCCTCCTGCAGCGCAACGATGTTTTCGACACGGGCATGAAAATCGGATTTCAATGACTGGCCCTCCTCCTCGCGAAATCGATTGAATTGTGCTACGGCCTCATCCACCAATTGCTCAATTTGAACCCACTCTTCTTCATCAACATCTTCCCGTGGTTGTTGGATTACATCGGGAAGTCGCATGGCCATGGCGAGGAGCGCATTGTCGGTATCAGGAAATCCTTGCGCATTTGAAACATCACGCAAGTCGCTGAGATACGCCGCAATGAGGGGTTTATTTAATTCACGTGGTTCCACTCCCTCCACCACATACTGCAAAGTCAAATCACACTTTCCTCTCCCGATCGCATCGCCCAAGCGCTTTCGCAAATCCATTTCCTTTGAGCGGTAGGCAGAAGGCAAGCGAACGCTGAGATCCAGCTGTTTCCCATTCAAAGAGCGTAACTCAGCAGTATACCGCCTCGTGCCAATGAGCGCTGTCGCTTTGCCGTAACCGGTCATGGAGTATATCATGAGAGGGATTTTCGGCAAAGATAGGTACATGCGACAGGACCCCGGGACTGTACCTTTGCACCATGAGCCGCATGCAGAGCATTCAAGCCCCTGTCGCTGGGGAATTGGAAACGTTTCAAGGACATTTCAAGACCGCCATGCGCACGGATGTGATGTTGCTCGATCGCATCACCCGTTACATCATCAAACGGAAAGGAAAGCAGATGCGACCGCTGTTTGTTTTTCTGACTGCTCGTGCGGTTGCTGGATCGGGAGGTCCACTTGGAGAACGGAGCCACGTTGCCGCATCCCTTATCGAATTGCTGCATACGGCCACATTGGTCCACGATGACGTGGTGGATGAAAGCCCATTGCGCAGAGGATTCTTTTCGATCCAAGCACTGTGGAAGAAGAAAGTTGCGGTGTTGGTAGGTGATTACTTATTGTCCCGCGGCCTGCTCATGGCCGTCGATCGCGAAGCGTATGATTTACTCAAAATCACTTCCGAAGCGGTGCGCCAAATGTCAGAAGGAGAGTTGCTCCAAATTGAAAAAGCGCGGCGATTGGACATCACCGAAGCGGTTTACTTTGACATCATTCAACGGAAAACGGCTAGCCTGATTGCGGCGTGTTGTGCTTGCGGCGCAGCCTCGGTGGATGCGGATGAGGCCATGGTGGAGCGCATGCGCAGGTTCGGGGAGGTGGTCGGTTTGGCCTTCCAGATAAAAGACGATTTACTCGACCTCGGTGATGGAGAGCGCATTGGCAAACCCACCGGCGGAGACATCCGTGAACGCAAGATGACCCTGCCGCTGATCCACACACTGCAAGAGGCCAATGCTCAACAGCGCAGAAGACTCATTCGATTGGTCAAATACCGAAACCAAGACAATGCATCGGTTCAAGAGGTCATGAATGCCATTCTCGATGGTCCAGGCATGGACTATGCACGGAAGCGAATGCAAGCGCTTACAGAAGAGGCCATGCAATTGCTCGAACCCATCGAAGAATCCGCTGCCAAATCCGCCCTGATCGACTTGGTCAATTTCACCATTGAACGGAAGCGATGACGCAGGGTTGGAAGTTTTATTGCGCGGGTGTGCTGGCCCTGATTTTTTGGGTCGGGTGTGCTACGAACGGTTCGGAAACCATCGTGGTTACCGACAGATGGTCCGATGGCAGCCCGAAACGGGAGGCCACCGTTGCAGACGGAGACACCGTCAGGTTGCAGGTCTACTACGCAGACGGCATCCTCGAAAAATCTTCCGAATGGAAAAACGGTAAGCGGCACGGGACGTGGGAAGCCTTTTACCCGGATGGATCCTCATGGTCGCTCCATACCTATGAAAATGGCCTTCAAGTGGGCGATTACCGGACATGGCACCCGAATGGACAACCCTTCATTGAAGGGCATTACGATGACGCAGGAACCCCTGATGGCACTTGGTTTTTTTACGACGAGCAAGGCCAATTGATGCAGGAAAAATCGGGAAGCTCCATTCACAATCCATCGTGAACATTCTCAACCTGTACTTCGGAAGTCTCAAGGAGGCTGGCGCTATTTTTGTGCCACTTAAGCGCATGATACCGTTTTTCTCCCCCCTTTCTTGGTCCAAATCCTTGTCCGCTTTGATCGTGTGGATGCTGCTCTGGATGGCCATGGGAGTCTCCTTTGTGGCGGTGGCTCAACCGGGAGAATTAAGTCCTCCTGAGCAATATGTGGAACGCTGGGGAGACGAAGCTGTTTACCAGATGGCGGTGCACGGCATACCAGCGAGCATCACCTTGGCGCAAGGCATATTGGAAAGCGGAAACGGACTCAGTGAATTGGCCGCCAAATCGAACAATCATTTCGGCATCAAATGCCACAGCGATTGGACTGGGGCTCGCGTTCATCATGATGACGATCGGCGTGGCGAGTGCTTTCGAGCTTATGACGATGCCTCTGATAGTTTCACAGACCATAGCGAGTTTCTTAAGCGCGACCGCTATGCAGAATTGTTTGAACTGGAACCCACGGATTACAACCGATGGGCCAAAGGATTGAAGAAATGCGGGTATGCAACGAATCCCAAGTATGCCCAGCTGCTCATCGATTTGATCGAGCGGTACGATTTGGCAGCTTACGATCAAGCCGGACTTAAGCTTCAAGCCGACCGTGAGGCCTTTGCGGCGGGCATTGCGAATGCGGAAGACACACGCAACAAAATCGCATCAGAAGACGCTAAAAATCCAGCCAAATCCGCAACTCAATTGGGTCAGCGGTCAATTCAGTTGAGCGAGAATTACATCCAATACATGATCGCTGAACCGGGCGACACGTACGAATCGTTGGCCAAAGAATTGGACATGATGCTCTGGCAATTCTACCGTTACAATGACGTAGACCGCGCGGAGGCGCCTTACACTCCTGGAAAAGGGGAAACTGTTTATTTGCAGCCGAAGCGCCAGCGCGGTGAAACCACGTGGTTGGACATGTTACCAAATGAAAGCCTGTGGCAAGCTTCGCAACGCTGTGGCGTGAGCATGAGCGCGCTCATTCGAAAAAACCGCCTTACCCCCGATCAGCCCATTCCAGCAAATGGACGGCTCTCACTAAAATGGCGCGTCACACCGGAAGGAAAACTACCGAATTGGGTTCGCACCATCCGCGGCCCTAGCGGTTGATCTCTCGACGTCAGGGAAAGGGGCAAAAATTGGCCCCAGTCATTTTCGAAGCGGACGGAGGCGAACTACCTTAGCGGATAAAGAACCTCACATGCCGTTTTACCACCGACTAGGATCCATCCCGGCGAAGCGCCATACGCAGTTTCGAAAAGCGGACGGCTCCCTTCACCACGAGCAACTTTTTGGCACCATTGGATTTGTGGGAATGAGCTCCTTGCTCTACCACTTGCGCCGCCCCACTATGGTGAAACGCGTAGGCAAATCAATTGATGTCAGCCCCAAGGCTGCTGTGGAAAACAACCTGCTCAGCCGCAAGCTTGAAGGATTCCGCGTGAAACCACAACCGGGGTATTTGGCCAGCCGCACCGCCGTACTTTTCAATTCGGATGTGACGATTCATTTGGCCGCACCAACGGCCAGCATGGGCGATGAAGAATTCTTCAAAAACGCGGATTGCGATGAAGTGGTCTTCGTTCACGACGGTTCGGGAACCTTGCACACCATGTTGGGTAAAATTGCTTTCAAACCTGGCGATTACCTTGTCATTCCTCGGGGTATCATACACCGATTCTCGTTTGATTCAGACCAAAACCGCCTGTTCATCACCGAGTCGGCGCATCCCGTTTACACGCCGAAGCGCTACCGCAATCATTTCGGTCAACTTTTGGAGCACAGCCCTTATTGCGAGCGGGACATGCGCCCCCCGAGTGAATTGGAAACCGTGGATCAAGTCGGTGAGTTTACCATCCTGATCAAAAAGCAAGGAGCGCTTCACGAGTACGTATATGCTTCCCATCCTTTTGATATTGTCGGGTGGGACGGGTACCACTTCCCTTACGCTTTTTCCATCCACGACTTTGAACCCATCACCGGACGTGTGCACCAGCCGCCTCCTGTGCATCAAACGTTCGAGACGGATGCGTTTGTGATTTGCAGTTTCGTACCCCGCCTGTACGATTACCATCCGCAATCGATCCCTGCTCCTTACAACCATTCGAACATCGATTCGGATGAAGTTTTGTACTACGTTGAAGGCGATTTCATGAGCCGCGTCGGCATAGATCGCGGATACATCTCGCTGCATCCCGCGGGCATCCCACACGGTCCGCATCCCGGCACGTACGAAGGCAGCATTGGCAAACAAAAAACCGAAGAATTGGCTGTCATGGTCGATACATTCCGTCCGTTGCAAGTGACCGCTGCGGCGTTGGAAATCGAACACGACGATTACCATCAATCTTGGCTCGACCCGGGCATGTAATGCTGCAAACGACGCGCAGCACAATGAACTTTTGACAATGAATCAAAAAGCAACACCCACCCTCGAAAAAATCGTTCCCGAAGCGGAAGACTTTCTGCCTTTGCTCGGCACGGACCACGTGGAATTGTATTGCGGCAATGCCAAGCAAAGCGCGTATTACTACATGACCGCTTGGGGATACCAACCCGTCGCCTATTCTGGCTTGGAAACGGGAAACAAGCACACGGTTTCCTACGTCTTACGCCAAGATAAAATCACCCTCGTCCTGACCTCGCCGCTCCAAGCGGGAGGACCGATCAACGATCACATCAACCGCCACGGCGACGGCGTGAAAGCAGTGGCGCTTTGGGTCGATGACGCCACAAAAAGTTGGCACGAAACCACCGAGCGTGGGGCAGTCAGTGTCTTCGAACCGGAAACCCGAGAGGACGCCAACGGCCACGTGGTACTCAGTGCCATTGAAACGTACGGGGATACGATTCACGTTTTTGTCGAGCGAAAAAATTATAGTGGGATTTTTCTACCGGGCTACGAAGCTTGGAATCCCTCGATCCCTGTTTCACCGGTAGGCCTGGAATACGTGGATCATATGGTCGGCAATGTGGGTTGGGGAGAGATGAATACTTGGGTGGATTTCTATGCCCGGGTGATGGGGTTTGCCCAATTGATTTCATTCGATGACAAGGACATTTCAACCGAGTACACGGCCTTGATGTCCAAAGTGATGTCCAATGGAAACGGACGAATCAAATTCCCCATCAACGAACCGGCAGAGGGACGCAAGAAATCGCAAATCGAAGAATACATCGATTTCTATGAAGGTGCCGGCGTGCAGCACATCGCCGTCGCAACGTCGAATATCATCGAAACCGTGACGGAACTGCAGCGCCGCGGCATCGAATTCTTGCGCGTGCCAAACACCTACTACGACACGGTCCTCGATCGCGTCGGGGAAATCGACGAAGACTTGGAGCCGTTGCGAAAACTGGGGATCTTGATCGACCGAGATGACGAAGGGTACTTGTTGCAGATCTTCACGAAACCCGTGGTCGACCGGCCGACGATGTTTTTCGAAATCATTCAACGGAAAGGAGCCAAATCCTTCGGAAAAGGAAACTTCAAGGCGCTTTTCGAAGCCATCGAACGCGAACAAGAAAATCGCGGCACCCTCTAAATTCAGCCGCTGCCCATGACCGAAGCACCGCTGCTGGACATCCAAAATCTGACGATTGCCTTTGGCGACAGCACGGTGGTGCACGATGTCAGCTTTCGACTGAATCGTGGCGAAGTCTTGGCCTTGGTCGGCGAAAGCGGTTCGGGCAAGAGCGTCACTTCGACCGCCATCATGGGCCTGCTTCCAAAAGCAGGACGCATCACGAAAGGAAGAGTTGTTCATGTGCCGACCGGTACCGCATGGGCTGGAGCCGGACACCCCGGGCAAGCGCCACTGGGCCAGGGACTGAGCATGGTTTTTCAAGATCCCATGTCTTCCTTGAATCCGTCCATGCGCGTGGGTTGGCAAGTTGCCGAATCTCTCGTAGTGCATGCTGGACAATCGAAAGAAGAAGCACGGTCGCAAGTCATTCGCCTCCTCCAAGAAGTCGAGTTGCCCGATCCAGAGCGCTGTTTTGAGAAGTATCCCCACGAATTGAGCGGAGGCCAAAAGCAACGCATCATGATTGCGCTCGCGCTGGCCGCTTCCCCCGAGGTGCTCATTGCCGATGAACCGACGACGGCGCTCGACACCACCGTGCAGCAGTCCATCCTTACGCTCCTGCGCAAGCTGCAGCAGCAACGGAATTTAGCCGTTTTGTTCATCACCCACGATTTGGATGTGGTCCACGATATCGCCGACCGCGTTCTGGTCATGAACAAAGGGCGCTTGGTCGAATCTGGTACGGTCAACGAAGTGCTCAACGCTCCGCAAGATCCGTACACCCAAGCCTTGGTAGCCGCGAGGAAACTCACAGATCACCGACCTAAAACAGCCACCTCCGATGCGCTTATCCACGCAGAAAGCCTGACCAAAACCTACGTCATCGAAAAAAACCTCTGGGGTCGACCCAAGCGCACGTTCGATGCTGTCAAGGACGTCTCGCTTTCCATCAATCGCTGCGAGCGTGTAGGGCTCATCGGCGAAAGTGGAAGCGGTAAGTCCACCCTCGGGCGGATGCTCATCGGCATGTTGGCTCCGAGTGATGGAGTCGTGCGTTTCGATGGGATTCCGGTGGATGCGGCGAATCGAACGACCATGGCCACGATTCGACGCAAGGCCCAATTGGTTTTCCAAGATCCGTTCAGCGCGTTAAATCCGAAGCTTTCCGTCGGTAGTGCGCTGGCCGAAGTCATGACGCAGCGCGGGTTGTCTTACCAAGAGGCCGCTACGCAGGTGGACAAATTGTTGGTTGAAGTGGGGCTGGCGCCAAGCGATGCAGCCAAAAAACCCGGTGGTTTCAGTGGGGGCCAGCGGCAACGGTTGGTCATTGCAAGAGCCTTGGCCGTGGAGCCGGAGTTTTTGGTGTTGGACGAGAGTGTGGCGGCGCTGGACGTCCAGATTCAGCGCGAAATTCTGGCATTGCTCGCGCAAATAGGAGACGACCGCGGACTGACCTACTTATTCATTAGCCACGACCTTTCGGTGGTCGCCTCGTTTTGCAATCGCTTGCTGATCATGCATGAAGGCCGCCTCGTGGAATCAGGTGAAACTGACCAAATTCTCGAGAATCCAACGTCTCCTTACACGACCGAATTGCTCGCGAGTCGCCCGGGCCAACGGTCGCCCGTCCTTTCGTAATTTGGGGCTTTCAAACTTGGTTCCAACTCCATGTCCCAATCTTACATCCAATCCGCCACTCACAATGGCGTTTTGACCCTCACCATCCACCGACCCGAAGCGCTCAACGCCCTGAACGGCGATGTAATCAGCCAACTGGCAGAAGCCATTGACATCGCGCAAACCGATGACGCCGTTCGCGTGATCGTGTTGACGGGCAGCGGTGAAAAGGCATTTGTTGCCGGCGCGGACATCAAGGAATTTGCCGATTTTAATGCCAAACAGGGCAAGAACCTGGCACAACAAGGACAAGACAACCTATTCAACCGCATTGAACGCAGTGCCAAACCCGTCATCGCAGCCATCAACGGTTTTGCCTTGGGTGGCGGCTTGGAATTGGCATTGGCGAGCCACGTGCGCATCGCCTCGGCCACGGCGCGGATGGGGCTTCCCGAGGTCTCCTTGGGTGTGATTCCCGGATACGGGGGAACGCAACGGTTGCCTCAAATCGTCGGCAAGGGCAAGGCGTTGGAAATGATCTTGACCGCCCGGATGATCGACGCCGCGGACGCGTTGGCGTGCGGTTTGGTCAACCAAGTGGTGCCCGCCGAAGAGTTGCTTCCCGCGGCTGAAAAAATGGCGCACAGCATGATGAAAAATTCCCCGAAAGCCCTCCAAACTGCGATTCAAGCGGTGCTGGCCGGTTATGAAGACGGAATCAACGGCTTTGATGCCGAAGTTTCCTGTTTCGGGGCCAGCTTCGATACCGAAGATTTCAAAGAGGGCACGCAAGCCTTCATCGAAAAGCGCAAACCAGAATTTTCGGGAAAATGAGTGACGCTGCCGTTTTTGTTCAGAACCGGAGCGGTCATGCCCTTCCGGCTTATGCCACGGAGTCAAGCGCCGGCATGGATGTTCGCGCCAAACTCGAAGCCCCCATCGTGTTGCAGCCCGGGGCTTATCGCCTGATTCCCACAGGGCTTTACGCGGCGTTGCCCACCGGTACGGAATTGCAGGTGCGCCCGCGATCTGGATTGGCGTTCAAACATGGCGTCACCGTTTTAAATTCGCCTGGTACGATTGATGCAGACTACCGGGGCGAAATTGGCGTTCTCCTCATCAACCACGGAACCCAACCTTTCACGGTGGAAAATGGCGAACGCATCGCACAATTGGTGTTGGCCCGCTACGAGCGAATTGAATGGAAGGAGACCGAAACACTGCCCGACACCACTCGCGGGGCAGGCGGATTTGGTAGCACAGGAACCCACTAAGCAGACATTGACATGAACATCATCATTCCCATGGCCGGTCGCGGCAGCCGACTTCGCCCCCATACCCTGACGGTGCCGAAGCCGCTCGTGCCGGTGGGCGGAAAACCCATCGTGGAACGGTTGGCCGAGGATATCGTCGCCATGAGCACGGAAAAAGTACAGGAAATCGCGTTTGTTATCGGCGACTTTGGCGCTGAAACCGAAGCACAACTGCTGGGAATCGCGGAACGACTGGGCGCGAAAGGTCACATTTGCTACCAAGACGAGCCGCTGGGCACAGCCCACGCGATTTTGTGTGGCAAGCAATGCCTGACAGGACCGGTCGTGGTGGCCTTTGCTGACACCCTGTTTCGCGCGGACTTCACGATTGATCCCGATGCCGACGGCGTGTTGTTTGTGAAGCAGGTTGACAATCCCAGCGCATTTGGCGTGGTGGTCACGGACGCCCACGGCGCCATCGAAGATTATGTCGAAAAGCCACAAGAATTCGTGAGCGACTTGGCGATGATTGGCATTTATGCATTTCGGGACGGAGAGCGGCTGCACCGCGAGTTGCAACGCCTCATCGACGAAAAGATCATCAAAGGCGGAGAATACCAACTCCCCGATGCGCTCCGCCACATGACGCAAGCCGGCCTGCGCTTTGAACCTGGGACGGTGACCGATTGGATGGATTGCGGAAACAAGGTGGCAACGGTGCAAACGAACCAACGCATCCTCACGCTCACAGCAGACGAACTGCGCATCCCAGATGATGCCGTCATCGAAAATAGCGTGGTGCTTCAACCCTGTTTCATCGGCGCAGGCGTGACCCTCCGCAACGCTGTGGTCGGGCCGCACGTCAGCATTGGTGCCGGCACCGTCGTAGAAGACAGCCGTCTCAGCAACTGCCTCATCCAAGAACATACCGCGGTACGAAACAAAGTCATGGCCAACTCCATGGTCGGCGCTCACGCGCGCATCGAAGGAGTTCCCACAGATGTGAGCATCGGAGACTACAACGAAATCCAATAATCCCCTGTTTGGCTTGAAACATCGAATCCTACATCGCGTTACTTATCCGCTGCTAGCCGCCATCGCAGTCCTTGCTGGCTGCGCGGGTGAACGGGATTTGGCTTCGATGTCGGTGTACGATGAAGGATTCCAGCGGACCTATTTCGAAGCGCAAAATCATTGGGTCAAAGGCGACCTCGACTTAGCGTACACCTCGTTTCTCGCTTGCTTGGATATGGAGCCTGAAGAACAGGCGCTTCATTTTGATTTGGCCAAAATCGACCTGGCCAAAGAACGATACGATGCAGCCAAGCTTCACCTCGATGCAGTCATCTCCCATGACGCGGAACACCGATGGGCGCGGGAATACCGGGCAGAGGCTGCACTCGCTCTCGGAGATTTTGACGCGGCACGGGAAGATTTGGAATGGATTGTGCGGTCACGCCCAGGAGACATCGATTGGACTTTCGACTGGACGCTGCGTTTGGCGGATGCCGGCGATGTGGAAGGGGCGCTGTCCCTGTGCGACGTGTATGACGCCCAGACGCCGGGCGACCCGGATATCTTGTTGCAGCGCCTGTACTTTTTTGAGCTTCTAAACGATTATGAAGCGATCTATAAAGGACTGGAGCAAGCGGTCGTGGATTTCCCCGACATCCCGGAATTTCAAATCCAATGGGCGCAAATGCTCCGTGCAACGGGCCAAACCGAAGCCGCACTCGACGCCTTGCTCTCTGTGGTGGCAGATGATCCGACCAGCGGATTGGCTCAACTCGATTTGGCACACCTGTATACTGAATTGAATGAAATCGACAAGGCACAGGATGCGCTTTCTATCGCCTTTGCATCGGAGGATGTCTACATCGAAGAAAAGCAAGAAATCCTTATTCAATACCTGCAAATTGCGCGGATTGAACCCGCATTGAACGGCGCCATCGCGACGCTGTTGGAGGCTGCTCTCGGCCAACATCCTGCATCCGCTGATCTGCTGATGCTTGCCGCAGATTTTGAGCAAGGACGTGGAAACCCGCAAGCCGCAAAAGCTTATGGACTTAAGGCAGTCGAAGCACAGCCAGGAAACCCCCTGTGCTGGGGCAACCTCATCGCGTTGGATGCGGAATTGGGGGCCATGGATGAGATGGAACAGCACGCGCAGCGCGCCATGGACTTATTTCCTTTGGAGGCAGACTTCGCCTACTACTCGGCTATGGCGGCCCTGGATGTGCAGGCATTTGATCGGGTGGTGGATTACCTGCAACGCGGGTTGGCAGTGGTGTTGGACGCGCCCGAAATGGAGGCATTGATGCAAGGGATGTTGGGGGATGCCCTGCATGCTATCGGACGTGCTGATGATGCCTATCCAGCCTACGAACGCAGTCTGGCGCTGTACCCCGATAATCCATTGGTGCTTAACAACTACGCATACTATTTGGCGGAGGCCGAGGTAAATCTTCCAAGGGCTTTAGAATGCAGCAGCCAACTCATGGAACTCGCTCCGATGGATGCCAATTTCATGGATACGCATGCTTGGGTGCTGTACAAAAACGGCCAATTCGCTGAGGCGCTGGACTTCATCACGCAGGCTTTGTTTCAAAGTGAAAATCAGGGCGCCACGTTTTGGGAACACGATGGAGACATCCGATTGGCCATGGGCGATGCAGCAGGTGCTGTCGCTTCCTGGACACGAGCCTTGGAAACCGGAGGAGAGGCCGACCGCTTGCAAACGAAAATCAACGGAATTCCATGATGCGCTGGTTCCATATCGTGCGGTTGAGTTTCTGGATATTCATCGCCGGTGGAATGCTCACGGGATGTTCGAATGCAGCGCGCATTGCCCGGGGCAAACCGCTCAAAAACCTCAGCGTGAATCAGATTTTAGAGGGGTATGCGACCAATACGCCAGAATGGGATTGGATCGGGATGAAGTTGGATGTCGAAGTGGAGAATTTGAATCAATCAGAATCGTTCAAAGCCTCCGTTCGAATCGCAAGGGACAGTGCGATTTGGATGAGCATATCTCCCGCACTGGGCGTAGAGGTTGCCCGGATATTGCTCGAACCCGACTCGGTGCTTTTCATCAGTAAGATTCCCGGCAACAAATTTTACTACGCTGGCAATTACGAGGCATTGAGTGAATGGGCCGACACGCCTTTGACTTTTGCAGATGTCCAAGCCATTCTCTCCGGCCAACCGATGAACCTCAACCCCGAAACGAACAAATTCATTTCTCGGGTGGACGGCGATGAATACGCGTTGATTGGGAAATACAAGCGTCGGGTAAAGCGGCTGGTAGGCGTTCCAGACAATGACTTGGCTCCAGAAGATTCCCTTGATATCCAACTTCCGATGCGTCGGTACGAACGTTTGCGAAATCGGGCCGAGGATGAAGAGCTGTTGATCCAACGCCATTGGTTTGACGGCATCACCTTCGATCCAGTGCGGGACCAATTTGACGACCTCTACTACCAACGTTCGCTCACCCTCGAGCGCCAGCGATACGAGGTCACCGAGATTGGCCGGTTCCCAAGTGCGACCCAAGTGACCATCTCGACCACCGAAGAATTTGTAGAAATGGCATGGGAAGTAATGCGAAAACGATTCGGTCGTCCGTACGATTTCCCATTTGAAATTCCAGAAGGCTATGAGCAGCGCACCGGCTTCTAGGTTGTGGCTCCTGTTGGTGGCTATGACGGCCGTGACCATGGCGTTGGGGCAAGACAAAGCTGCGCTTCAACGCGAACGTGACGCCATCCAAGACAAAATTGCGACGACCGAAAAGTTACTCAGCCAGACCGCTTCGAACAAGCAAAGCGCCGTGGTCCAATTGCGCCTCATCAACGAGCGGATGAACTTGCGCGAACAATTGATCCGTCACCATGAATCCGAAATTCGTTCCCTCGAACGGAACATGAGCAATACCGATTCAGAGATTCGGGCACTTGAAGGACACATCGCGGTTCTGAAAGAAGAATATGCTCGGATGATTCAAGCGGCGCACAAACAATCCCTCAGTCAAAATCCGTGGATGTATCTGTTTGCAGCGGAAGATTTCACGCAGGCCGTGATTCGGTTTCAATTGCTGCAATCATACAGTTCCTTGCGCAAGGAACACGTCCAACAAATCGAAGCTTCACAATTGTCATTGGCGAAAAACCGCACCTCGCTCGAATCCAAACGAGCCGAGCGCCAGGCGGTTTTATCCGACGTTCGGGCCGAGCGGGACAAATTGGCCGGTGACCGCAAAACCCGTTCGGCTTTGGTCGAATCGTTGAAAGGCGAGGAATCGCGATTGCAAGCAGAAGTCCGAAAAGCTGAAAAAGAAAAGCAACGCCTCAACGACGCCATCCGTGAGATCATCGAAGCGGAGTTGAAAGCAGAGCGGGAGAGTTCAGCCGGCGAATTTGCCCTCACACCCGAAGGAAAAATTGTCTCGGCCGCATTCGAGAGCAATCGATCCTCGCTCCCTTGGCCCGTCATGCGTGGGGTGCTGACCGGTAAATTCGGTCGCCAGCCCCATCCCTCCCTTCCGGGCATCACCATAGACAACAACGGCATCGACATCTCCACCGAATCGGGAAGTTCTGTCTTGGCCGTTTTCGGCGGCACCGTCTCCAGCGTGTTCAGCATTCCCGGCGCCGGTCAAACCATCATCCTCTCCCACGGAGCATTTCGAACAGTCTACAGCAACCTCGAAACCGCTTCCATCGGCAAAGGGGATCGGCTCGAGGCTGGAGAGAAACTCGGTACCGTGAGAACACAAAACAACCAAAGTATCCTGCATTTCGAAGTTTGGCAAGTGCAAGGAAATTCGCAAACCCCACAAGATCCCGCGCGTTGGCTCGTCCGGCACTGAATCCCGTATTTGTGGGATAGGACAGACTCCGTGAAACACCGAAATTCGCTCCGTGAAAATCGCGCTCGTCGGAAATCCCAATTGTGGTAAAACCACCGTTTTCAACCGGCTCACTGGTCAGCGCGCCAAGGTGAGTAACATGCCCGGTGTCACCGTCGAGCGTTACGAAGCGCCGTGGAAGTCACGCTCGGAGACACAACTGATTGACTTGCCAGGAACGTACAGCTTGTTCGCCACTTCACGTGATGAGCAAGTCACCCAGCGCGCGTTGTTGGATCCCAGCGAAACACCGGATGCCGTGTGGATTGTGCTCGACAGTGCCCATGTCAGGAGCAGCCTCTTCCTAGCGCTCCAGGTCTTGGAAATGGGGATGCCCGCGGTGATCATCATCAACCGTACCGACCCAACGCCCGTCAATTTGGAGGCGATTGAGGCTTGGCTGGATGTGCCGGTGCTCGCCTTCAATTTCGAGAAGGACCGAAAAGAACGGATCGACGAGAGCCTACTCGCTGCAACGGCACGCGTGAGTTCCCATACCGACACGCGACTCACGCCCGCGGATTGGGCGGCTGCCTTCGACATGCTCAGTGGGGCTTTGCCAGCATCCAATCCTGTGCAACTTGCTTGGCATTTGCGCGCAAAAGGCACGCCCAATTGGTTGGATGCCGCTCAACGTGCCGCCTTGGATTTGGCTCGAGACGAGCTGACGTATGCTCCGGCGGCCATGCAATTGGAAGAAGCCGGTTGGCGCATGGAGCACATTCGAGCGCACGCTGCGGAGCTGATCCCGGATGGGCCCGATTTTCCTTGGGAAGAAGCCTCCCGGCGCACGACCAAAATCGATCGGTTTTTGACCCATCCGCTTTGGGGGAATGTCGTGCTGGCGCTCGTGTTTTTTGGCATTTTCCAGGCGGTGTATGCCTGGTCCGAAGCGCCTATGGACGCGGTTGATCGGGCATTCGGTTGGCTTTACCAGTTGGGGGATGTGGCCATTGCAGGGGATGGTTGGTGGAAAGGGTTGCTGCTCGACGGGGTGCTCAACGGCGTGGCCGGCATCGTGGTCTTCGTGCCGCAGATCATGATTTTGTTCGGACTCACGAGTGCGTTGGAAGCGACGGGATACATGGCGCGTGTCGGATTTCTCGGGGATCGCCTGTTGCAGCGTCTCGGGCTCGGCGGGCGATCGGTGGTGCCGCTCGTGGGGGGCATGGCGTGCGCTGTGCCGGCGATCATGGCTGCACGGACCATCCAAGGCAAGCGCGAACGCCTCATCACGATTCTCATCACCCCGCTCATGACCTGCGCGGCGCGGCTTCCCGTCTATGCCTTCCTCATTGGATTTGTGGTTCCGAATGAACGGGTGCTCGGGGGCCTGTTCAATTTGCAGGGGCTGTTTTTGTTCGGCTTGTACCTGTTCAGTTCATTGTCCGCATTGGGCCTCGCTTGGGTCTTGCACCGTGGATTGCCAAACAAAACCGAAGGCCAATTCACCATGGAATGGCCCGCTTACCGATGGCCAAAGCCTTTGGAAGTTGGGCGCGAAATGTTGAGCAAAGGCTGGGATTTCGTTTCGAGCGCCGGGCAAGTCATCTTGGTCATCTCCATCGTCCTTTGGGGATTGGGGCAATTTGGCCCGGCTGACAAAATGGAGTCCGTTCAAGAAGCTTATGCCGGAGTCCAAACGCCGGAGGCGGAGGCGGAGCGTGACGCGGCGTTGATGCAAGCTTCGTGGCTCGGGCACATCGGCCAATGGATTGAACCCGCCGTACGGCCCTTGGGGTATGACGGCCGCATGGGCATCGCCATTTTGAGTTCATTCGCGGCGCGGGAAGTGTTTGTGGGCACGATGTCTGCCTTGTTCCCCGAAAGTGAAACCGAGGCTTCAGACGAAGGCCGTATTCGCCAATTGCAGCGCCGACTTTCGCAAGAAATACATCCAGCCACTGGCAAACCCTTGCTCAATGTAGCCTCCGCCGCCTCGCTGATTTTGTTTTACATGTATGCCATGCAGTGCATGAGTACCGTCGTCATCGTCCGCAAAGAACTGGATAGTTGGCCTTGGGCATTGAGTCAAGCCATCGGATTCACCTTATTTGCATACGGATTGGCTCTGCTGGTCTACCAGTTGTTAAGCTGAACTGTTTCGCGATAGCAATCGGCGGATTAGCCGTTGACCAATTGCATGGTCGACTGCACAGCGACGGGCAGCATCCAAAGCATTTCCGCAGCCTTTCGTCGCAACGCAACTTTTCGACCACCTGACGTAATGGCCATCGGTCCGTCTCCCGGTGCGACATGCGCGACCGTCACTTCCTCCCCGGGCCAACAGCCCATTTCCACCAACGCCATTGCGGCTTCAGGGCTTTCGATGTGACCAATCACACCGCGCTCCAACGGCTTCATTTCGGAAAGGCGTTTCGCTTTCATGGTGTCAAAAGTACTTCCTTGTACCTTTCGAACACATCACCTAAAAAGGGTATTTAGAATGATTTCAAATAACAACCGATTGTGGACCGCCGTGTTTTCACTGCTTTTACCCAGCTTGCTCAGCGCACAAAACCTCGTATTCACCCCTGACAGCGAACCCCTTGAAATCGCACCAAATTCCTATGGAAACAAAGCCATTCGCATGGCCATGAACGCATCCGGTGAGCCCGTAATCGCTTTCGGCAGCAACGGTCACCTGTACGTCACCAAATGGAACGACGCAACCGGTGCATTTTCCGAACCCATTGAAATCGATGGCGGTTCCAACGTATTCATGTCCGATGCGGAAGGCCCTCGATTGGCTGCTCAAGGCGATTACGTCATCCTCACCTACCAACTCTCCAGTCAATGGGACAACGGCGCGCGCAGCGTCCACTCCAACGATGGCGGTGCGACCTGGACTGAACCGGTGGCGATGGTTGATGCGGCAACAACGATCGATCACTTCATGCCTTGCGTGGGCATTGACGGTGATGGAAATCCCTTCACAGGCGTGAAAGTTGGCAACAACAGCGCGACGATTTACGAGGGAATCTTGCGTTCAACAGATGCAGGAGCCACATGGCTTCCCGCGGTGAATGCCAGTGATTTGGCAGATGGCAATGCCGTTTGCGAGTGCTGCCCTTCTCAGCCTTTCTTCGCCGAGAGCCGCTATTACGACCTCGTCCGAAACAACAACAGCAACCTACGGGATTTTTGGTTGATGAGCTCCCCCGATGGCGAAACTTGGGATGCAGCCATCGATGTGGATCCGTTGGATTGGATGATTAGCAGTTGTCCCGAAAGCGGTCCCAGTGTAACCGGGCCGGTAGGTGATGCCAACTACCTCGTCGCCTTCATGTCTGCTGGCGGCACCTCGGGCCAGTCCCGCGTGCACGTTTCGCAAGTGGATCTGAGTGCCGGCGGAGGTGCGGGTGAATGGATGCTCACCGAGGCCGTGACCGTAAATCAATTCGAAAACGCGACTCAGAACGTGCCTGTACTCGCCCAATGGAACGGCGGTGACGAGCCCTTGATCGCGCTGGCGTGGGAACAAAATACCAGCGGTTATGACGTGCAATTGGCCTTGAGCCAGGGGACCACGGTGCAATTGACCGATGTTGCCCAAAACCTCACCAGCGCTTGGTCCGGTCAACACCGGCGCCCGGCGATTGCCTTCTCCACAGGCGATGCCGAAGAACCCATCTTGCACGTGGCATGGCAGCACAGCACCAGCGGAACGGTGCATTACCAACGCGGCACGCTAACCGAGCCGACTGTCATCATCTGCAACGCTGCCCCCGAACCCCAATTGGTGCATGAGCCCGACGGCGTTCGCATCGAATTCACCACGGGTTGGTTCGGTGCCGTTTGGAGCATTTGGGACATCACGGGAAGGCTCATTCAAAGTGGGGTGTACGATGGGCATTCCGACCTCTGGATTGACGATTCGTTGCTGCCGACGCATGCCATCATCGGGGTTGAGCAGCCAGAAGGTGCGCGTTGGGCGCAAGCCGTGCGACGCTGATTTTTAGCTCCAAAACATCCCGTACAGCGCCGCCAACACCACCATCACAGCGAAAGCACCGACATTGAAGATGGGCCCGGTTTTGAAGGTCGCGCTGGAAATGGCGATGCCTTTGGCATCATCACGGCCTGCGCCTTCTCGCATGCTCACGGCCGCAATCACGGCCATGGTGAGCAAGGTCGTGTAGCCCATCTGGTCGAGGAAGGGCAAATCCAGGAACAGCCCGCTATCCGACCAACCCTTCGGCGCCACTTTGAAATACATGGCAATCGGAATGGATGCCAGCGCTCCCACAATCGCCCCGCGGTTGGTGGTTTTCTTCCAAAACAATCCCAGCAAAAAGACCGCCAAGATGCCTGGACTTACCACACCCGTGTATTCCTGAATGAACTGAAAGGCTTGGTCGATGCCGCCGAGCAGCGGTGCCATCACGCACGCAATCGCCAAGGCCACCACCGCGGAAATGCGGCCCGTGCGAACGGTGGCGCGGTCGCCTGCATCCGGGTTGATGTACTGCTTGTAAATGTCCATTGTGAAAATGGTCGACGTAGAGTTGAGCATGGAAGCGAGCGAAGACACAATCGCCGCAGCGAGGGCTGCAAAAGCGAGGCCTTTGAGTCCGGTGGGGAGAAATTGGAGGAGCCACGGATAGGCCTTATCGGCTTGCGCGGTGGAGGGCATGTTGAGTTGGCCGGCTTCCCCGAGGCTCGCCATGATGGCCGGATCCTCGATCATCACGTAAGCCGCAATGCCCGGGATGACGACGATGAGGGGCAAAATGAGCTTGAGACCAGCAGCGAAGAGGATGCCATTTTGGGCTTCGTTGAGGGATTTGGCGGCGAGCGTACGCTGGATGATGTATTGGTTGAAGCCCCAATAGTAAATGTTGGCCACCCACATGCCGCCGAGGAGGACGCCGATGCCGGGGAGGTTGTTGTATTCGGGATGGGATTTGTCGAGGATCATGGCAAATTTGTCCGGTGCTGCCGCGTAAATCGCCTCAAACCCGGCCCACATCCCTTGGCCACCCGACACGGTGTCCAATGCCAGGTACGTAGTCACCAGACCCCCAAGGATGAGGAAGACCACCTGAATGACATCCGTCCACGAAACCGCAGACAGCCCGCCATACAGCGAATACGCCACCGCGAAAAGCGCAAGGCCCAAAACCCCGTAGATCATCGGAATCCCCATGATGGTTTCCAACGCCAACGAACCCAGGTACAACACCGAAGCGAGATTCACAAAGACGTAAAGTGCAATCCAGAAGACGGCGAGGATGGTTTTGAGCTGAGTTGAAAACCGCTTCTCGACAAATTCTGGAATGGTGTACAAGCCTTTTTCGATGAAAATGGGCAGGAAAAACTTGCCCACGATGATGAGGGTGAGGGCAGCCATCCATTCGTACGAAGCGATGGCCAAGCCCAGGCTGAACCCAGAGCCCGACATGCCGATGAACTGTTCCGCGGAGATGTTGGCAGCGATGAGCGATGCGCCAATGGCCCACCAAGGAAGGGATTTGCTCGCGAGAAAGTAATCTTCGGCACTTTTTTCTTTGCCGTCCTTGCTGCGGGAGACCCACAGGCCAACGCCCAAGATGAGCGCGGCATAAACAATGAAAATGATGTAGTCGGTAAGGGCGAATTGTGCGGTCATGTGGTGCAAAATAGCACAGCGGCTTTGTCTGTTTGCAATTACCTTGGGCACATGTCGCTTATCCGCTTGATTTTCCGCTTGAGCAGTATCAGCCTGCTCCTGCTCCATTCGCCCTTCTTCCTCGCGCAGCAGTCCAATCCAGTGGATTGGGAAAACCCTGCTGTCATCGGCCGGAACAAGCTTGATCCCCGCGCTGATTTTTTCGGTTTTGAATCGGCTGAGCTCGCCCGCGGCCGGGATCGAGGAGCTTCGAGCCGGCACCTCAACCTCAACGGCACGTGGAAATTCAATTACGCAGCTACCCCAGAAGAGCGGCCAACCGACTTTTTTCGCGAGGACTTCGACGCCAGCGGTTGGTATGACATCCCGGTGCCGGCCAATTGGGAAGTGGAAGGCTACGGCACGCCGATTTACGTGAACCATCCGTACGCTTTTAGCTTTCACGAACGTCCGAATCCACCAACCATTCCCCCCGGCGACAATCCTGTGGGTTCCTATCGGCGGTCGTTTGAATTGCCAGAGACCTGGAAAGGGGATCGCATCATCGCCCATTTCGGCGCGGTCAAATCCGCCTTTTACCTCTGGGTCAATGGCGTCCAAATCGGTTACAGCCAAGGCTCCAAACTCCCCGCCGAATTTGACATCACCGAAGCCGTGCGCTCCGGGGATAATACCATCGCCCTTGAAGTCTACCGGTGGTCGGACGGGAGCTACCTCGAATGCCAAGACTTTTGGCGCATCTCGGGCATCGAACGCGATGTCTACCTCTATGCCCAACCTCGCGCCCACATCGAAGACTTTCATGTCGTCGCCGAAGCAGTGAACGGCTACACCGATGGCGCTTTGACGGTGGACGTCTTCTGGACCAACGGTTCGTCCGAAAAACGCGCGCAAGTGCAGGTGGCGCTGCGGCGCGAGGGCGAGGAAGTAAACTGCACGTGGTCTCGCGAGCCCATGCCAGGTGGTACGCGATTCAGGGCCGAAGTGAAGGATGCCGCGCTCTGGACAGCGGAAACGCCGAACTTATATGAGCTGGACTTGGTGATGGACGACGGGACCGGAAGAGTCCTGGATGCGGTGAGTACGCGCATCGGGTTCCGTACCGTGGAAATCTCAGGCGGGCAGTTGCTTGTCAATGGAGAGGCTGTGCTCATCAAAGGCGTCAACCGCCACGAGCATCACCTCGAAACCGGGCATGTGATTTCGCGCGAAGCCATGCTGGAAGACGTGCGACTGATGAAGGCCCACAACGTCAACGCCGTCCGCACCTCGCATTATCCGAATGACCCCTATTGGTATGACTTGTGCGACGAATACGGCCTGTACGTCTACGACGAGGCCAACATCGAATCGCACGGCATCGGGTACGCCCTTGACCGCACGCTAGGCAACCAACCCGATTGGCTCGACGCGCACATGGACCGCATGCAGCGCATGGTGGAGCGCGACCGAAATCACCCGAGCATCATCGTTTGGTCGATGGGCAACGAAGCCGGAAACGGTTACAATTTCTACCAACTCTACCTCTGGACGCGCGGCGAGGATTCCACGCGTTTCGTGGCGTACGAGCGCGCTGTGCACGAGTGGAACACGGACATCATCGGCGACATGTACGCGCATTACGACGCGCTCGAACAATACGCATTGGACTCGACGCAAACGCGGCCCTTCATTTTGTGCGAATATGCGCATGCGATGGGGAACAGCTTGGGCGGCTTCCGCGAGTACTGGGACCTGTTCCGCGCGCATGACAAACTGCAAGGCGGCTTCATCTGGGATTTCATTGATCAGGGGTTGCTCGCCGAGCGCGACGGCCGGGAGTACTTTGCGTACGGCGGCGATTTTGGACCGGCGGACGTGCCGAGCGATCACAACTTCCTGAACAACGGACTCGTGCGCGCCGATCGGGTGCCGCAGCCGCATTTCGAGGAGGCCAAATACGTCATGCAGCCGCTGCAATTCTCGCAGGAAGGCAACGCGGTGTTCGTTCGAAACGAACATTTCTTTCGTAACGCGAACAATTACCGGCTCGATTGGGCTTGGTTGGTGAATGGCAGGGTGGCCAAGCGAGGAGCATTCCCCCCGCTCCGCTTGGATGCTCAGGAAGCGGTGCGGCTCCAGATGCCCGAAATGCCCGATGTCACCGGTGGCGACGAGGTGTTCTTCAATGTGTCGGCCGAGCTGGTCAATGCCGAGCCACTTTTGCCCGCTGGTCATGAAGTGGCGCAGGCGCAGTTTTTGATGCAGTCACCGGAAATCTTGGCTCCAGGCATTCGCTCGGGAATTGCAGGTCTGAAGGTGGAGCGCGGACGAGATCAATGGGTGATTGGTGGCGACAATTTCGAGGTGGCCATCGACGTGGTGCACGGGCGAATTTTGAGGTACCAGGTGCAAGGGGTGAACTTGATTTTGGAGGGCGGTGATGTCGGCTTTTGGCGGGCACCGGTCGACAACGATTACGGTGCTGGCACCCCGGTCCGTTACGCCGAGTGGCGCGAGCCGTTTCAGGACGAGGGCGGAGCCGAGGCCAAGGTGGAATTCAAGGTGCTCGAGCGATCGGCTTCACGTGTTGCCCTCCAATTCACCCATGCCATGCTGGGCGGAGACGCTTCATTGACCCAAACGGTTGAAGTTGGCTCAGACGGCGCCATCGACGTGCACAACGAGCTGCGCGCCATCAAGGGAACCGCGGTCACTGAAGTCAATCGCTGGACGCGGGAATTGGAGCCTGGTGAACACACCAATTTTTACCGATTCGGCAATGATTTCACATTGGACCCATCGCTCGAGCGTGTCAATTGGTACGGCCGCGGTCCAGGCGAAACCGCGCCCGATCGGAAATCAACGGCGCAGGTGGGCCGCTACGCTTCCACGGTCACAGACCTGTTCACACTTTACGCCCGACCACAAGCCAACGGGCTCCGCACCGATGTGCGGGAGGTACAATTTCAAGGTACCGGTGGCACCGGCTTGCGCTTCACCAGCACCGCACCCTTGCATTTCAGTGCCTCGCACCACCCGATGAGCGCCATTGATTCCGGCCCAGATAAAACCGCCACCCAAGCTCATGTGCGTTTGCTCGAACCCCGACCCGAGGTTTATTTGCATCTCGATGGTTTCCATGCCGGCGTGGGGTGCGTGAACAGTTGGGGTGCGCTGCCGCTGCTGGAATACCAATTGCCTTTTGGCGATTATGCTTTTGGCTACCGCATTGAACCCCTGTTTGGCATAAGCAAATAAAAATCCCCCACCGCTAGGATGAGGGATTTCGAATGAAGTGGGCAATACTGGATTCGAACCAGTGACCTCTACCATGTCAAGGTAGCGCTCTAACCAACTGAGCTAAATGCCCCCAAGTGTGTCTTTGTGCGCTCACGAGGACGGCGAAGATACAAAAATCTTTCCGTGGACAGTTTATGCCCCTGAGAATGTCCACATCATTTTTGTCCCCTATCTTCCCCGCCGAAACCAACGCGATTCCTGCTCATGCAAATTCCGATCGTCCGATTCAACCGGAATCCATCCGACTTCAGCAAAGCGCTTAAAGAGCGCGTCGACGCCTACTTCAAAGAAACCGGTAAATCCCGTCAAGGGGACTGGCGCATGTACCTCAAAACGGCTGTGATGCTCGCGTTGTTTTTCGGGCCGCTCGTCCTGATTACGACAGGCGTTACTGGTGATGGCTGGGTTTTCTGGGTGACCGAAATTGTCATGGGATTGGGATTGGCAGGTATTGGATTGAATGTGATGCACGATGCCAATCACGGTGCCTTCAGTAGTAACAAACGCGTGAATGCAGTCATCGGCAAAGTACTAGATTTGGTCGGCGGCAGTTCGGCCATGTGGAAAATCCAACATAACGTCCTTCACCACAGTTTCACCAACATCGAAGGCCTAGACGAGGACATCGATACGCCAGGCATTTTGCGATTCACCCCCGATCGTCCTCTGCGCAAAGTGCACAAGCTTCAATTCATTTACGCTTGGTTCTTCTATGGTTTGATGACGTTGTTTTGGATGACCGCTAAAGATTGGCTCGCCTTGGCGCGCTACCGCAAGAAAGGCCTTATTCAAGGTACGGGATCTACCGTTCCTCAACTGGTGCGAGATATGGTCATCTCCAAAATCCTATACTTCAGCTACATCATCGGGTTGCCTTTGCTCTTCAGCGGTTTGTCTTTTTGGATGATCCTCGGCGGATGGGCAGTGATGCACGCAGTCACTGGCCTCATTTTGGCTTCGATTTTCCAACCCGCGCACGTCCTGGAAGACCTGCAATTTTCTCAAGCAGAAACTGGTGCCAAAATGGAGGACGATAACTTCCTCCACCAACTCAAGTCTACGGCCAACTTCGGCACGGGTTCCGGCATTTTCACTTGGATGTGCGGCGGACTCAATCACCAAATCGAGCACCACCTCTTTCCCAATGTGTGCCACATTCACTTCCGCGACTTAGCTCCCATTGTGAAGCGCACTGCTGAGGAATTTGGATTGCCCTACAGAGCATCCACGACGTTCTTCGGTGCCCTGGCCTTGCACGCCCGTATGCTGTGGCGCCTCGGCCGCCAAGAACAGTGGGCGTAAGCTGCAGGAGTTAGGAATTCGGCTGATTTTTTAATATATTGGTTATCAAATCCTTGAGCCAATGTTTCGCGCCCAACTCCTGCCCCGTGTTGTCCTGATTTCCTTTTTTTTCCTCCTCACACTGCCGTCCTCGGCCCAGCGTTCGTGCGCAACCGATTCGGTTCATGCCCAGATGATGGGCCTCGCAGGGTATGCCGAAATTTTCCAAAACAAGGTGAATTTGGTAAACCAAGCGGCGGAAACTAACACCATGGATTGCGCAACGCCACTGATCATTCCCGTTGCAGTCCACTTTCAAAACACCGGCATCCCAGAAGCATGTGCCATCGACATGGCACTCGACCAAATCGAAATCCTGAATCAGGATTTTGCAGCCGTCAACCCTGACATAGACGAATGGTATACGCAGCAACCTACCATTTGGCCCAGCATCAGCAACGCAGAGTCGTGCATCCAATTCTGCTTGGCGACTTCAAATCATCCCCCTGGATTCGGTTTGGCTGAAGGCGATTTCGCGGTCACCATCGATGCCACCACCGGCGATTACAATTCGTCGTGGAGCGGCTACATGAATATTTGGGTGCGGGACATCGGACCTCTGGGCTACTCCCCACTCGGCGGCAGCGGCAACGGAGACGGTGTCACATGCCACCCCCAAGCTTTCAGCAGCATCTCATGCGGTGGCAATTCATTATACAGTGCGTACAACCTTGGACGGACCATTACCCACGAGGTAGGTCATTACCTCCTGTTGAATCACCCGTGGGCTAACGGTGGCTGCTCAAGCAACGACAACGTCGCCGATACGCCGGTGACCAGCGAGCCCATCTTTGGGTGTCCCTCTGGCCAATCTATCGTCAACTGTACTGACCCTGTTTTGTGGCCGTCGTACATGGATTACTGCAACGATGCCTGCCTGTTCATGTTTTCTGCGGGTCAAGTCACGCGCATGGAAAATTATGTGACTTCCTCGCTGGATAATCTGCTCAGCAAC
>Ga0181574_10000977_pt1 | contig 26939 bp, 21 predicted proteins | sample 101ome_24_FD_145600 | JGI IMG/M metagenome (GOLD analysis project Ga0181574, IMG submission 145600) | Coastal salt marsh microbial communities from the Groves Creek Marsh, Skidaway Island, Georgia - 101410AT metaG (spades assembly) | ecosystem: Environmental > Aquatic > Marine > Intertidal zone... | reverse complement strand
CAATCGTTTGAGTTTCCGTTCGTCATCGCGCCAGTCTTTGTCCACCTTAACGTACAAGTCGAGGAAAACGCGTTGTCCGATGAACCGCTCGATGTCCTTGCGCGCATCCATACCCACGCGCTTGATCATGCTTCCTCCTTTGCCAATGACGATCTGCTTTTGGCTGTCTCGCGCCACCCGAATCTCGGCACGAATTTTCACAATGCTTTCCTCTTCTTGATAGGCGTCGACCACCACTTCACAGGAGTAGGGGATTTCTTGCTTGAAATGGGTGAGGATTTTCTCACGAATAATTTCGGAAATGAAAAAGCGCATCGGCTTATTCGTGAGTTCGTCCTTGGCAAAATACGGGGGGCTTTCTGGCAAATGCTCTACGATGCGCTCCAGCAGTTGCTCAATGTTGAATCCATGCAATGCGCTGATGGGAGCCACCGTGGCACGTGGAATGCGGGTTTGCCAATAGGCAATGCGATCGATGACGTCTTGTTGGTCGGCGAGGTCGATTTTATTGATCAAGATGAAAACGGGAACATCCATGTCCGCGATTTTGGCGAACGTTTCGGGGTGAGCGAGGTCGTCTTCTCGAACATCCGTAACCAGTAAGATCAAGTCTGCATCTTGAAGTGCGGTTCGCACGAATTTCATCATCCCCTCCTGCAGTTTGTATGCTGGATCCAAGACTCCTGGTGTATCGCTGTAAACGATTTGCCAATCGTCCTCATTGACGATGCCCATAATACGGTGTCGCGTGGTTTGCGCCTTTTTGTTGATGATGCTAAGGCGCTCACCCACCAATTGATTCATCAGGGTGCTTTTCCCCACATTGGGAGACCCAATGATGTTCACAAAGCCGGCGCGATGGGGCGTATTGGAGGTGGCGGTCATGGTGTGGTTACCGTTTCAGCGGCGAAGGTACATCGCGTCTGAGCTTCTTCCGAAGTTGAGATTAAAATGGTATTTGGTGGAATGGAACTTAGGTGTATCTTTGCTGTCCCGTTTGCGCAGCGAGCGGGTGGACATCGCGGGGTGGAGCAGTTGGTAGCTCGTCGGGCTCATAACCCGAAGGTCGTCAGTTCGAGTCTGGCCCCCGCAACAAAGAAAACGGACCCGCTGTTGACGGGTCCGTTTTTCATTTCAGCTGGTTCGTTGAAGAATCAAGGGCAGTCTTCTCCGAATAAAGTCAGGAATTCCAGCAAATCCGCAGTGCCGATGACCGCATTCCCATCGAAATCATAAGCACCAGCCCATTCATTGCTGAATGCAGAGAGGAAGAGCAAGAAATCACTGACATTGACCGACGCGTCTGCATTGAAGTCTCCTGGGCAGTAGCCGCCGGGGATGAAGCCGTTTCCACCGCAACCCTCAGCCCATTCTGGGAACGCATAGCCTTCGGCGCAATGGAAGGCTTGGATGCCGACCTCAACACCGATCTGACGTCCGCGTCCGTCGTCCATCGGAGGGTGGATGCCACCCCACATCCGGGAAAGCGCACTCTCATTGGCTGCATCATAATACGTGGCCCATTGCAATTCAAAATTCATGGACGGCCCATCCTCGAACACCAAGAATTGGTTCATAACCACCGGGAAAGAGCCTAAACCACCTGGGAAATATTCACTTCCGGTGAGTAAGGTGAGTACTTCGGCTGCTGCCCGTGAAAATGTCGAATGGCCGCTTACGTAACCCGCAAAAGGTGGTGTAACGAATGAAGGACGTTGATAGGGCCACCAGTTTTTGGCAAGAATCCACCCAACTCCGGCTTCGTCAATGAAAGGAACTTCCACATAATCGGGACCGCGCCAGGCCAAAACTTTGATCTCCCCAACGGCATCGGGATTGAATGTTGCTAGTGCATCGCCTTCTTCCACCACTTCGATGTAGCCCGGAATCAGGGGCAATCCGGAGGGGTGATAATTGGACAAGGTGGTGTCTGAAGATTGTCCCATTTCGGCCATGTAGCGAATGGCAGAAACCGGTCTTGTGTAATCGTGATAACCCTTGACGCTCCATGTGCTAACCGCTGAGTCATGCATAGCGCCTGCAAGGGCCAAATAAGCTTTGACTGTGTATTCTAACTCGTCAATCAAGGGGCCTTGACCGCGCCACCTTAACACGAATTCTGGGTATTCCATGATTTCGTTGAGGATGGTGAACCAGTGACCAGGTGGTGTTTCGGAATCAGGCCCGTCTGCCCAAAATTCGGCCAGACAACGGGCGTAATCACCGCGGGGTACCATTTGCGGCGCATACGGTTCACCCGTGAACGGATTGACTTCATGACCCGGGTGCAAACCGCCGCCATCGAAAAAGTTGTAGAAATCAGCAAATTCTTCGGGCGCAGTAACGAAACTACCGTCGCTGCCCATGTTTCCCGGGGAAATGTCCCACATAACGCCGTCTGTGGGATCCAAGTGAGAAGACCAGACCGAGACCATGGCGAAATTCCATTTCCACAAATCGTCTAGGCCGCTGGCGACACTGGTCGAATCGAGGTAAACGGGATTCCCTGGATTCTTCCAAACGTGGTAAGTGCAACTGTCCCGGTCCAGAAGTTCTAAGTCTGCCGAATCCAGTGCGAAAGGAACCACTTCTCCCCATTCCGGCCCAACGAATTCGGGAATGTCGGTGCTGACGTTTCCGCTTTGGTCGATGAACAAGGTCAGTTCGATGGGCTGCCAGCGATTCGGGTCGACGACATCGGGATTGCCGGGCATTTCTGGGAGGATGTTGGGGTTGATCGGTGCGTAGCATTGCGACGCGTAATCGTTGGCCTCATTTGCGCCATCCTGCGCTCCGAAAGCAATGATTTGCTCGGCCACGTAATTGCCCAATGCCGCGGGGCCATCGTTCACGTAGTCTGTGGAGGTGAAGCCAATGTCATATCCCAATTGCGCCATCTTGGTATTGATGTTGAACATGGTAATGGGGCCGTCCGGCGTACCACCGAAGCGGTGCACCATGATGCGGTAAACCGCATAACTGATCGCCTCTCTTCGCGCCGCGTGAATTTCTTCCGGTGTGGCGGGAATTTCTACGCCGTCAAACGGGCTATAAAATCCTGCCCAAGTTTTTCCGAGCAAGAAATGCTCGGTGGGTCCCTCTTCGTAGGCTGTCCAGCAATCGAACATGGCGATTGAGGTGTGCAGCAAATTCCGAGCATGAACCGTTGGCCGTGCGAAATCGTTTCGGATTCCTTCTAGGACTTCTTCATTCCATACGTGAGCAATGTTGTCGTCAACCAATTGCGCGTCGGCCCTCAAAGGCATAAGGGAGAGCACCAACAAGAGTGCAACTGTAAAAAACTGAAATTGGCGAATACTTGGCATCACATTAGCTTTGTGAGCCCACTAATTTAGCACAAAACGCACCAAGAAACTTTTCACTCCTATGAACATGAACTCTTCACACTTGATTGTTGCGGCAGCTTTTGTCATCCTTGGATTCATTCTCGGACGGGTCACCGTTCCTCATCCTCCTCATCCGCATGGCGCAGAACATGTTGAAATCATCAAACATCTGGCGGGAGATATTCCAGGCGGGATGGAAGGACATGGAGAAGTGCAAGTGATCGTGAAATCGATCGAAGACTCGGACTTTTCTGGCGATACCGTTTTCGCCATCCCCGGCGGAAAGGTTCACATGGTCAAAGAAGGAGATGAGGTTCAAGTCGAAGTCGAAATGGACGAGGACGGAGCTGCTACTTGGACCGAACGAAGTGATGAGGGTGCGGTCATCAAAAAGCGCATCATCGTTACTTCCGAAGACTGAACCTATTACTCGCGTAGCGAGCCCATCTTGCCGTCGTGGTAATCCATGATGGCGTGTTGGACCTCTTCGATGGAATTCATCACGAAAGGTCCGTGGCTGAAAACAGGCTCGTCAAGCGGGGCTCCCGTGAGCAGAAGGACGCGAACGGCATCATTGCATTCGAACACAATGTCGGTTGATGTACCCTGCTGGATGACCGCCATTTGCCGCCCCTGGAGCGGCTGGCCGTTGACGTGAGCGTTCCCATCGAGCACATAGGCGACGCCGACCCAATCGGGAGGAATCGGAATGCGAACGGTTGAAGCCACCGCTTCGCATCGCAAATTGAGAATGCGCATGGGATGTGCGGCTGCTATGGGTGAACGGTGTTCATTCCATTCGCCTTGAACCAATCCGATTTCCCAGTCGCCCTCTTTCCAGGTTGGGGTCTCTTCTGCAGAAATCGGCTGATAAACTGGAGGATCCATTTTGTGAGCTCGCGGGGTGTTGATCCAGAATTGAATCATTTCGAGGAGTCCGCCTTTTTCGGCCAATTCATCACTCGGACGTTCGCTGTGGACGATGCCTGAACCGCTGTTCATCCATTGCGTTCCGCCCGCGGTCACAACGTGATCGGTGCCGAGCGAATCGCGGTGGCGCAGGGAGCCAGCATAAATGCAGGTCACAGGGCTGAACCCGCGATGCGGATGAGGTCCCACGCCAACTTCAAGCGGAGATTGTCCTCCGGGCAGCACATCTTGCCAATGATGAATCAGCAGAAATGGCCCGACGCGATCTATGCCCTGACCTGGAAGTGGCTGTTCAATCCAATTGCCCCCCATGTTCACACGTTGTGCAGCAATGATTCGTAGAATGCGGTTGTCCATTTTATAGTTTTGAAGTTCATTCACTGCAGCTTGTCGAACTGCGGTATATTTACGCTGAGAAAATTCGAAGCAAAATATCAGCTAGCCATGAAAACAAGTAGCACATTGGGTTTTTTTACAATCCTTTTTGGAGGGTTTTTGTTCGGGTGCGGTGGAGGTTCTGATGCCGCGGCCACAACGGATACAGCTGCAGACGTGAATGCATGCGACTGTTTGGTGGAAATGAATTCGACCTTGTCAGGTTTGTTGAACAATGAAGCAAACGCGACGTGGACTGCAAAGCAATGGACAGAGGAGTTGGCTAAGGCTTCGTCACCGTGCATGGTAAAAGCCCGAACGCCCCAAGAATTGAGCGCCTGGAGCCAAGAGCAAACGACATGCGAGACGTATGCCGAGTACAAATCGTTGGTCGGATCTTTTCGCGCAAAAATGGTGGCAGCCAAGGGTGACGGACAAGAGATGCCTCAGAACATTCGAGACATTTCGGAAGAAGGGGCAAAGGGTTTGCTCGACCAGTTGAGCAAACAGCGTTAATCAGCCAATTCTGGGTCTGAATTTCCGGACTGAACGCCGAGCTCTTCCATTAATGCTTTGACTTCAGCCTCCGTGCTGTGCAATTGGCCCTGGCAGTGCTTCAGCAGCACCGCAGCGCGGCGAATCGCTTGAGTCAACGTATCCACCGAAATTTCTTCGCTCTCGAGCAATTCCATGAGACCGCGCAGTTCATGCAGCGCGTCATCAAATTTTTCTGGCACTTCGGAGTTGTTTGTCTGTTTCTTTGCCATGGGATGAATTTACGATGGATCGGGGTTTGAGGTTGCAGAATTGACGGTAATGTCGAGCCGGCCGTCGTGCGCTTGGACGTGGAGTTTTTCCCCCGGTTTGATTCCTTGAACGCGCGTGATGGGCTTCCCTTCGCGCTCCAAAATCATAAACCCGCGGTTCAGGGTTTCCTCTGGACCAATGGCCTTGAGCGTTCTTGCATAGTGCGCCAACGTCGTGCGATGGGTCTCTAGCCGATGACCAACGGAGCGCTCAAGGCGACCGTGGATGTACCGCAACTCGGTACGTGTTTGTTCGAGATTGAATTGTCCTGTTTGCTTTAGCCGTCGTTGCCATTCGGACAGTTCGCGGCGTTTCCGAGCCAATACAGCTGGGCCTTGCAGTCGAATGAGGTTAATGGCTTCTTGCAATTCTTGGCGGTGCTGGCCAATGGCATGCTTCCCGACCCAGCGCACAGTTTTCCAATGCGATTCGATTTCTTGCCGTCGCGATTGCAACCAAGTCGTAGAAAGCCGGCTGAGCTCTCGGGCGGTTTCCTCGAGTTCAAAAGAAGCAGACTCGAATAAATCCGTTAGACCCACCGCTACATCAGTTGGTGTCTTCCACGCTTTTTGCGCGACCAAATCCGCGACCACCAAATCCGACTCGTGTCCAATCCCGGTCCAAACCGGCACGGTCGACTGAGCAATGGTCCAACAGACGTCGAAATCGTTGTACGCATCCAAATCTAATTTTCCGCCGCCTCCGCGTACCAAAACGATCAAATCGGGCTGCGCCGCCTCAGCCGAGCGAATCGCTCCGACCAATTCTTCCGCGGCACTGAGGCCCTGGACGCTGGATTGGAAATGCTGCACTTCGATGCGGAAAATCCCCGGGTGACCTAGGGTTTTTGTGACAAAGTCTCGAAAACCACTGGTGCCTTTTGAGCCGATCAAGGCGATGCTTTGGGGCAGTTGGCTCAGGGGGACCCGGCGATTCATTTCTAGAGCGCCAGCCTCTTTTAATCGTTGAATCGTCGCCTGCTTGCGCCGCTCCAATTCGCCAAGCATGAACTGCAATTCAATTTTTTCGATGTGCAAAGCAATGCCGTACACCTCGTGAAACTCGATGCGCGCAGAAAACACCACTTCCGAACCTGGCTGCAGAATTTGATGGGCCTCATTTCCCAATTCCTCGAGGATGCGCTGACCCGCACTGGCCCATATGATGCCGCGCATCTTGGCATTTTGACGGCCTTCGCTTTCTTCAACCAGGTCCACATAAACCGTTCGTTGCCCCAATTTTCCATTGATCTGCACAATCTCTGCACGGACGAGCCAACGCTTGTTGGCGGTTGCCCGCTCAAGAGCCAAACGGATGGACCGCGTGACCTGGCTGAGCGAGTACACTTTTGTGGGGGTGTTGGGCGGATTTGAATTCACATCAATTGTGTTCAAGTATTTGGTGGGGAGAAGATACAAACAAGCCTTTGACTGTACCTTCGGTCCATGGTTGGAAACAACAAAATGCGGAAGGTGTTGTGGTTGCTTTTCTTGTCTTTGGGATGGGGTTCGTTGCACGCGCAAACCCCAGTTCAATGGGGTTGTGTCCCGACTGACGTGGCCATGGGCGCATACACATTGGCGTGGAAAACGACGCTGGATACTGCGACCAAAAGCTCACTCAACCTGAGAGGGTCCATCCTTCTCGGTGATGTCGAATTGGAGGCGGAAGCATTGGGTTGGCAATACGACGAATGGGGGAATTGGACTTCCGTTCCCGGTGAATTGACAGCTTCGTGGAACGGATTGCGATTGGAAGGCGCTTATCGGCAACAGCATACGCCTGAATACAATGGTCCAAAAGGCATGTTTACAGGCGCCTATTTTGGTTTCAGTCGCTCAACTGTTACGGTTCAGGAGACGGTAGGGGCTGAGTTGGAAGATGAAGTTTTCGGTGCATTTGGTTTGGATTTGGCATCGCATGAGCTGATCGTGATGACCGGTGCATTGGGATTGGAATTGGGGTGGGCCCAAGCAAATCCTGCAGGTGGATGGTCGTGGGAGTGTTTTATCGCTCCTGTTTTCACTGGGGTCATCCGAAAGTACGATGCCGACTTGACCATATGGGAGCAGGAGGATGCGTTGGATCAAGCTATGGTCAATCGACTGCAAACCGCTTACGAGGCGCCTTGGTCCTTGCGGCCGTTTTATTTGATGAACGTGGGGCCTTGGTTGCGTGCTGGAGTGGTTTTTTACAGGATTCCGAAACAAAAAAATCTCAATTGAGCTATGAATTTTAAGCGCATTTTGGCTGCTGTCATTGCCGCGTCAATCGCCTTTGGACTCTATCAATATTTCCGACCGGCTGAGAATCGATTGGAGGCAGAAGCATCCACATCGGTCGAGGCTGCGGTCTTGTACGAAGCCATTTCCAGTGGAAATGACGCGGCAAGGGCGGATTTTTTTGACCATATCATTGTCATCACCGGCACCGTCTCGTCTCAAGAAGGGAAAACCCTTATCCTCGAACCGGGTGTGGCCTGTCGTCTCGAACAAGCGCCCACGGCCGATGTGCCTGCTGGAACCGTGGTAACCGTCAAAGGACGCGTCATCGGATACGATGATATGTTCATGGAGGTGCAAGTGGATTTTGCCTTGATCCGCACGATCAACTAGGCCCGCAGAAAGAGCCACGAAAACCCCACCAAAAAGAGGAGCCCAAGCCCGGCCAGTGCGTGCAACCAAAGCCTGGGCCGTGCCGCTTCTGGGAATTCCTCGCGGCTTACCAAGTACCAGTTGGCAGCGGCTACAAGAGGCGCGACCAAAAAGCTCAAGGTGGTGGCTACGTCCACGAGCGTACGAATGTCTTGAGGGAAGGCGAGGATCAACACCAACGCGCCTGCAGAAACCATCAACAACGTCCGCTGCTCTCTGCCACGGGTATCCGTCGCTTCACGCGGTGAAGCACCTTGAAAAAGGCTCGCGTACGCCCGGGCGAGTGCACGAGAGTAGCCATCCAAACAAGCAATGCAGGTGCCCAGCATCGCAGAAAATGCCGCCGCTGCAATGATCCACCAACTCCAATCCCCGATGACTTCCGTGTACATGCCAACGATGCCTGAAGCAAAGGCGGCTGTGCCGTCCGGCAATTCGGTGCCTTGGGTGAACAGCAACAAGGCGCCTAATGCAAGGAACATCAGCGCCAATACTGCAGAAAGCAAGTAACCGGTATTGAATTCGCGCAAGGTGGATCTCAACGGCGGATGAAAGCCTGTTTGTTTGATGCGTTCAAGGGTCCAAATGCTGTTCCATGTGCTCAGGTCAACGGCGGTTGGCATCCAGCCCATCAACGCGATGATGAAGGCCAGGCCGGCGCCCTCCCAAGGGTTAAAATCAAGGGGTGCAGCGGGCACTGAAGACAGAGGTACTTGTTTCCATGCGAGAACAAATGCACCCACAGTGCTGAGCAGTAGAACGGCCGCGATGGCTTTGATCACGGAGTCAAGTGCCTTGTATTGGCCCCAGGTGAGGAGCCCGGCAGACATGGCAAAAACGAAGACTGCCGTGGCGGGCGTCGCATTGAAATCAAATCGAGTCGAGAGTCCGAAAAGGTTGTCCAGAAAGGCGGCCGTCACAATGCCGACAGCACCCATGACGAAAAAGCAAGTTCCGAGCGCAATGATAAAATAACCCCAAGCGGCTGTTTTGCCCAAAGAACGATACCCTTCAATCAGCGATTCCCCAGTAGCATTCGCATAACGACTGCCGAATTCGAAGAAGGGGTATTTTGCGAGGTTGGCAGCGATTACAGCCCAGATCAATCCAAATCCGGTCAACGCTCCGGCACGAGTTGATTGGACCAAGTGACTCACACCAATTGCAGTGGATGCGAACAAGATGCCAGGGCCCAATACGGCAAGCCAATTCTGTCCCGATCGCTCAGGCGTTGTTTTTGGCATCGAGGTAGCGGTAGGTGACCCACATTTTCCAACCGACAAGGGCTTGTTCCCATTTTTTCAGTTGGGTCAAATCAGACCGTCGCGAAAACCGAGGGAGCAGCCAACGATTCAGTTGACTCAAGATGCGGTAGACCAAAATTTCCATGCCTTGGCGGGTTGTGGGTTCGCCGAAGGTAAGAAAGTGCTTACTTCTTTTCGCCTACGAACCAATCTTCCTTGTATCGGAAAAGGACGTTGAAGGTGGTGAGCGAACCGTAGATTTTGGTGATGTATTGTTGCACCTCAATTTTATCGGCGTCGCTGAGCTTGTCGTTCGTGTTGATTTTCGCTTCCAACACCCGCAGTCGGTCGCGGGTCATCACGATTTTGTGAAAAAAGGTCTCAATTGGCAACTCTTTGGCCTTCAAATCGGCATCTGCGGGTTGCAAAGAGAGTATTCCGCCATCCCAACGGTCTCCCATTTCAACGACCTCAACGCGTTCTTCGCCACGCAAGCGATCGGTGAAATCGTCGAGCACCGTTTCCATCGCTGTCATGATGTCGCTCACATCGGGTTGAGACGCGTCGCTGGCGGCTTCGATTACTTCAAATTGTTCGTACGCTTTTGAAATGGATTTTTCGCCCAATTCCCGAAAGTAAATGCGCCAAAAATCTCCGTCGGTGCCGAAAATGACGCCTTCACCGTTTGTGGGGTGATTGATTTTTGCTCCGATGCCTAACATGCCATTTGATTTTTGAAGGTTTACTGCCATACGGCCAAAAGGTTACACTTACGGGGCTGTTTTCAATACCCCGATGTGAGGATTTTGCGGTCTTGGTCCTGAATCATCAGGTCGATTTCTTGCAAATTGCGGTCCATGCACCCGGTTCGGAAGAAATACCGTTGGGATCGAATTGCCAGCGTCGGTGGATTGGCAGTGGTCGTTTCCATGCTGCTTATCGCCTGGATTTCCCCGAGCGAAGAAACCTCCGCCCAGCTGGAGTTAACCCATCCTGGTCAATCCGAGGAACGCTTAACCACATCGACTGATGTTGAACCTGTCGTGTCAGAAGTGTCCACTCCCCAGCCCCGTTCGGAGGACATTGAAGCAGCCGAAACCATTCTGCCATGTTCTTGCAATAAGCGTGTCCTTAAACTGCCGAAAAATCCCTACACCGCGCATCGCCAAGCTGCCCGCAACCTGCCGAACAGCTTTTTTGTGAAGGACAAGGCCGAAATGAATGCAGGTAAAAAGCGGGGAAAGCTTGCATCCGTAACCGATGGACGAGGGTATCACATCGCCCCCTTATCGCACAGCTACGCGTTGCTGTTGCCCGAGGTCAAATCGCTCCTGGAGGATATGGGGCATGCCTTCGCCGATCAATTGGAAGGTACGCCAAGTGAAGGCAGTACGTTTCGCGTGACCAGTCTGACGCGCACGGCGAAACAGCAGGCTCGATTGGGTCGGCGCAACTACAATGCGATTGATGAAGCTTCTACCCACAGCTACGGCGCATCCTTTGACATTGCATACACCGACCGACCCAACAATGACGCAGACTGCTCAGCGCCCACACGGGCGATTCAGCATGTTCTGAGCACATTCCAAAAGTCAGGCCGTATCCTGGTGATTCCAGAAAAGAATTGCATGCACGTGACGCTTCGGCCTTAAACGATGTGCAGCGGATTACAAGTGAATGACCTCGTCGTAGGCAGCAGCTGCGGCTTCCATGACCGCTTCGCTCAGTGTCGGGTGCGGGTGAATGGTTTTGATGAGCTCGTGTCCCGTAGTTTCTAGCTTGCGAAGTGCTACGAGTTCGGCAACCATTTCGGTGACGTTCGCGCCGATCATGTGGCCGCCGAGCAACTCGCCGTATTTCGCGTCGAAAACCAACTTGACGAATCCGTCTTTGTGACCCGATGCGCTTGCTTTGCCGGATGCTGAGAATGGGAATTTGCCCACTTTCACTTCGTGCCCAGCTTCTTTGGCTTGGGCCTCGGTCATGCCAACGCTCGCCACCTCTGGGAAGCAGTATGTGCATCCCGGGATGTTGCCATAATCGATGGGTTCGGGAGTGTGGCCCGCAATTTTTTCCACGCAGGTGATGCCTTCGGCAGACGCAACGTGTGCCAACGCTGGTCCGGGAACACAATCCCCAATGGCGTAGTATCCGGGAATGTTGGTAGCGTAATAGTCGTCCACAACAATTTTCCCGCCGTCGACGACGATGCCGACGTCTTCCAATCCGATGTTCTCGATGTTGGCGACCACGCCGGCGGCACTCAAGACCACGTCACAAGCGATGGTTTCTTCCCCTTTTTTAGTCTTCACTTTAACGACCTGCTCTTTTCCTTTCGACTCCACACCGAGCACTTCGGATGAAGTCATGACGTTGATGCCGGACTTTTTGAAACTCTTTTCGAGTTGCTTGCTGACGTCTGCATCTTCCACAGGGACAATGCGGTCTTGGTACTCGATGACGGTGACCTCCGTTCCGATCGCATTGTAGAAGTAGGCGAACTCAACTCCGATGGCACCCGAACCGACTACGACCAGGCGTTTCGGCTGCTTTGCCAGCGTCATGGCCTCTCGATAGCCGATGATGTTCTTGCCGTCTTGTGGGATGGAAGGTAATTGGCGGCTGCGCGCCCCAGTGGCAATGATGATGTGGTCGGCACTCAAGACTTGTTTTTTACCGGATTCGCCGGTGACTTCCAGTTGTTTGCCTGCCATGAGCTTACCGGTGCCCATGATAACGTCAATTTTATTCTTCTTCATCAAGAACTGCACACCTTTGGACATGCCATCGGCAACGCCTCGGCTGCGGCTGACCATGCCGCCGAAATCCGCTTTCGGGGCAGCTACCGAAATGCCGTAATCCTCGGCATGCTCGATGTACTCGAAGACGTTGGCGCTCTTGAGCAAAGCTTTGGTAGGGATGCACCCCCAATTCAAGCAAATGCCCCCCAGAGCTTCCCGCTCCACTACGGCAGTTTTCAATCCCAATTGGCTTGCGCGGATGGCGGTTACGTATCCACCGGGGCCGCTGCCAAGAACTATGACGTCGTACTTCATGGTCTAATTTCGATGAGAATCTGAATGAGCCCGCGAAGTTAACGCATCATTCCGAGTCTCGTGCCTTTGGATGCGCTACCTTTGAGGTTTCATTTTTTGAGAACCAGAAAAGCAAATTAACATGTTGAACATCATCCTATTTGGCCCTCCCGGAGCGGGAAAGGGAACGCAAAGCGCCTATCTGGTGGAGCACTATGGATTGGTTCACTTGAGCACAGGAGACATTTTTCGCGCCAACATCAAGGGCGAAACCGAATTGGGGAAATTGGCGCAGTCGTACATGAATCAAGGACAATTGGTGCCGGACGACGTGACCATCAGCATGTTGGAATCTGAAGTTGACAAACATCCCGATGCGAAAGGATTCATTTTCGATGGCTTCCCGCGAACCACCGCCCAAGCCGGGGCTTTGGATGAGTTTTTGAATGGCAGAGCAACGCCGGTGTCCTGTATGTTGGCATTGGATGTTGAGGAAGAAGAATTGAAAAAGCGATTGCTCGCACGAGCTGAGACTAGCGGTCGGCCCGATGATGCAGATCCTGCGGTCATCCAAAAACGAATCGACGTGTACAACGCTGAAACAGCTCCAGTGGCTGGTCATTACGCTGCTCAAGGCAAATACACTGGCGTCGATGGCATTGGAACCATTGAAGAAATCACCGAGCGGTTGCGCGCTGCCATCCCAACGGCCTAAACCAGTTTGCCATGTCCGGCGAGAACTTCGTTGATTACGTCAAAATTTGTTGCCGTTCTGGAAAGGGCGGTGCGGGCTCTTCGCATTTTATGCGGAACCGGAACACAGCAAAAGGCGGTCCGGACGGCGGAGATGGCGGGCGTGGAGGACATGTTGTTGTCCGGGGGAACGCGCAGTTCTGGACGTTGCTTCACTTGAAATACGCACGCCACGTCATTGCGGAACATGGGGAGCCCGGTCGAGGCCAGCACAAGCACGGTGCTGACGGCAAAGACCAATACATCGATGTGCCCTTGGGAACGGTCATCAAGGATGCAGAATCCGGTGAGGTCATCGTAGAAATTTTAGAAGACGGGGAGGAGGTGATCATTACCCCTGGTGGACGAGGTGGCCTTGGAAATGACCATTTTAAGTCGTCCGTGAGGCAATCTCCAACGTATTCCCAACCTGGAGAAGACGGCTTGGAAGAATGGAAAATTCTCGAATTGAAACTGCTCGCCGACGTGGGGCTTGTGGGTTTCCCCAACGCCGGCAAATCCACGCTCCTATCTGTGGTGAGTGCGGCTAAACCTGAAATAGCCAATTATCCGTTCACCACCTTGAAACCCAATTTGGGCATGATCGCCTACCGCGATGACCGATCGTTTGTGATGGCAGATATTCCAGGAATCATTGAAGGTGCAGCGGAGGGCAAGGGATTGGGACTGCGTTTCTTGCGGCACATCGAGCGGAACCCTGTCTTGCTGTTCATTGTGCCCGCCGATGCGGATGACATTCGGAAAGAATATGAAACCCTGCTGGGCGAATTGGAAAAGTACAATCCTGACTTGCTCAAGAAAAATCGACTGCTCGCCATTTCAAAGAGTGACATGTTGGATGACGAATTGGAAGAAGCCTTGCGAGCTGAAATCGAAGACCTCAATCCCATTTTCTTTTCCAGTGTTGCCCAAAAAGGCCTGCAGCCACTGAAAGACAAAATTTGGCAGGCGATGGAAAACGCCACCGTTTGGTAATGCATCAGAAGCAAATGAATCCGCGGCTGCACATTCACTCCGAAGTCCAATCAGCGCTGAAAAACGGCGTGCCGGTGGTGGCTTTAGAAAGCACCATCGTCGCGCACGGAATGCCATACCCTGCAAATCTCGAGACTGCACAGCGATTGGAATCCATCGTGCGGAAAGGCGGTGGCATTCCTGCGACGGTGGCTGTGGCATCCGGCCAACTCCATGTGGGCTGTGACGAAAGCTTGTTGCTCGATCTGGCTCAAAAAGACGGGGTATGGAAAGTTTCGCGGCGGGACCTGCCGATGGCTTTGGCGCAGCAAGTAGTCGGCGCGACGACCGTCAGCGGCACGCTCATCGGAGCCCATCTGGCGGGGATACCGGTTTTCGCGACGGGCGGAATTGGTGGCGTGCATCGCGGGGTTGCAGAGACATGGGATGTTTCCGCAGACATTCCAGAATTGGCCTGTTCGAACGTCGCCGTGGTCAGTGCAGGGGCAAAGTCCATTTTGGATTTGGCCAAAACCTTGGAAGCCCTAGAGACAGCGGGCATTTCCGTCATCGGATACGGCACCGACGAATTTCCAGCGTTTTTTGTTCGGGAAAGCGGTCTGAAATTGCACCATCGGTGCGACACGCCCCAGGCCATAGCGGCTGCCATGGCCGCCAAATGGGAGCTTGGTGTCCACGGTGGTTTCCTCATTGCCAATCCCATTCCGATTGAACATGCGGCCGATCCGCGTGCCATCGAATCCGCGATTGACACCGGATTGGAGGCTGCAAAAAATGCCGGTGTTGAGGGAAAGGCACTGACGCCGTTTTTGCTGAAATTCATCAACGAGGCCACGGCAGGTCAGAGTTTGACCGCGAACCGTGAACTCGTGGAGCACAATGTTCGTGTGGGCACGGACATTGCCGCAGCACACGCCGCATTGAAGGCGCAGAACTAAGTTCTTCAACGACCTTGGTCGGAACCTGCGTAAATTCGCGCCATGAAGCAATCGGACTCCATGACCACGAGTAGCGCAGCAACGACGACCCACGAAGAATTTCGGGCGATTTTGCTCGAAGACTTCCGCGTGGCTTGTGTGAGCCGTGAGGCTTCGCTTCTCGGGCGAAAAGAGGTGCTTGGAGGTAAAGCGAAATTTGGCATCTTCGGAGATGGTAAGGAGCTGGCCCAAATTGCATTGGCCAAGGTGGTGCGAAACGGGGATTGGCGCTCGGGGTATTACCGCGATCAGACACTGATGATGGCCAAGGGTTTGTTGGATGTGAAGCAGTATTTCGCCGCTTTGTACGCGGATACGGATGTCGCGCACGAGCCGACATCTGCGGGACGGCAGATGGGGGGGCACTTTGCCACCCGTTTTCTGGATGAAAATGGTGGATGGATGGATCACATGGCCCAGTTCAACAGTTCGGCGGACATCAGCCCCACAGGTGGGCAAATGCCGCGTTTGCTCGGATTGGCTCAGGCGTCCAAATTGTACCGACAGTTGGAGGCTGCTGCTGCCGCAAAACCGGGATTCACTCGAGGAGGGGACGAAATCGCCATCGGAACCATTGGCGATGCCAGTACCTCGGAAGGGCCATTTTGGGAGACCATGAACGCGGCGGGCGTGTTGCAAGTGCCAATGCTCATGAACGTCTGGGACGACGGCTACGGCATCAGTGTTCCCAAGCAGTTTCAAACCACGAAAGCTTCCATTTCCCAATCACTGAGTGGAATGGAGAAGGAAGAGGACACCAATGGCATTGTCATTTTCCGGGTCAAAGGATGGGATTATCCCAGCTTGATCCAGACCTACGAAGAAGCAGCGCATCGTTGTCGTACTGAACACGTGCCGGTGCTTGTTCACGTGGAAGAGGTAACTCAACCGCAGGGGCACAGCACCTCCGGTTCGCATGAGCGATATAAATCGCCAGAGCGTATGACTTGGGCAGCAGAGTACGATTGCATCGCGCAATTTGGAAAATTCCTGGTCCTTGAAGGCGCCGCTTCGGAAGACGAACTCGAAGCCATTCGAAAAGACGCCAAAAAGTTTGTGAGGAACGAACAAAAAGCGGCGTGGGCAAGTTTTCGCCAGCCCATTGACAGCGAAATGGAAGAGGCCATCGAGGCGATCAATGCCCTTGAGGCAGGCGCCCCAGAAAGTGCTTCGCTGCAGCAAGCGACGTTCCCGGGACGGGCAGAAATTCACGGGGCTGTGCGTCAAGTTCTCGCTCGGCATGCCCACGAATCTTCTCCAGCGGCAGAGACGCTACGAACGCTTTCTTCACGTTTGTTCGGAGAGAATCGCGAGCGTTACAGCCGGCATTTGTACAGTGACGGGCCTGATTCGGCGCTGAAGGTTCCTCATGTACCAGCCGCTTTTACCGAGGACGAAACGTGGGTAGACGGCCGTCAAGTGTTGCAAAAGAATTTCGAGGTTTTGTTTGAGAAGTACCCTGAATTGGTCACTTTCGGAGAGGATACGGGCAAAATTGGCGGAGTAAACCAGGCCATGGAAGGTATGCAAGAGCGATTCGGTGAAGTCCGGGTCTCGGACACCGGCATCCGCGAGTGCACCATCGCTGGACAAGGCATTGGTCTCGCCATGCGTGGTTTCCGACCCATTGCCGAAATCCAATACTTGGATTATCTGTTTTACGCGTTGCAAATTTTGCGCGATGACGCCGCAACGGTTCGCTACCGTTCGGCGGGTGGACAAAAGGCACCGGTCATCATTCGCACGCGGGGCCATCGATTGGAAGGCATTTGGCACAGTGGTTCGCCGATGGGAACCATTGTTCACTCGTTACGCGGCATGCACGTGTGCGTTCCCCGGAACATGATGCAAGCTGCGGGCATGTACAACACATTGTTACAAGCCGAAGAGCCGGCTGTGGTGGTGGAATGCCTGAACGGCTATCGGTCAAAGGAACGGCTGCCGGATAACCTAGGTGCTTTTACGGTGCCGATGGGAATCGCTGAAGTCGTGCGCACGGGCGGCGACGTGACCGTCGTTTCGTACGGGTCAACCTTCAACTTGGCAGCCCGCGCTGCGGAGCGTTTGGCTGAAGCGGGGATTCAAGTTGAGTTGGTGGATTTGCAAACGCTGCTTCCGTTGGATTTGACATCGGTCGTCGGCACTTCACTCGCCAAAACCAACCGCCTCCTCGTCGTGGACGAAGATGTGCCTGGAGGGGCAAGCGCCTACATTCTGGAAGACATCTTGAATCGGCAGGGTGGCTGGAAATATTTGGATGGCGCGCCGAAGACCCTGGCGGCCCAACCGCATTTGCCTCCGTACGGCTCGGACGGTGACTACTATTCCAAACCCAGTGTGGAGGATATTTACGAAGCGGTTTACGGCATGATGCACGAAACCGATCCCTCCCGATTCCCTCAATAGCATGCAGGAGGACGTATTCGAATTGCGCTCGGAAGGCATCGACTTGCTTCAGTTATTGAAAGCCTCGGGATACGCCGCAACAGGGGGGGAAGCGAAAATGATGGTGGAGGACGAATTGATCCGGGTCAACGGCGAAATGGAAACGCGCAAACGCCGAAAACTCAAGTCGGGCGATTGCATCGAGATTGATGCGCAGATTCGCATCACCTTGCGGTGAGGTGTTGGTAACAATTTTAGCGCCTTTAGGAGGCGATGACGCATTTTTCCGTTACTTGGTTCTCCAATTTCGTTGATGACATGAAAAAGTTGATTTTCTTGTTTTTAGTCACCGGTATGACCGGATGGTTCGGATCGGTTGATGCCCAGCAGATGCTCCGCGGACGCGTGGTCGATGGGGAATTGGGGGATCCCATTTTCTCTGCCAATGTCATCATCGAAGGCACGACCACAGGCGTGACCACGGACTTCGATGGTCAATTTTTGTTGCCCGTGAGCCAATTTCCTGTTCAATTGCAGGTGAGTTTCATCGGATATGCCATGAAGCGGGTGACGGTTCAAGGTCCCGATGAAAAACTGACCGTCAAACTCATTCCAGATCAAATCCTGATCGAAGCGGCCGAAGTGGTGGGAGAGCGCATCAGTGAAAAGCAGAAGCAGGCGCCGCTCACCGTGGAATCCATGGATGTGATTGCCATCAAAGAAGCGCCTTCTGGCTCATTCTACGAAGGCCTAGGCAACTTGAAAGGTGTCGACGTGACGTCGGCTAGCCTTGGTTTCAAAATCATCAACACGCGGGGTTTCAATTCGACCTCGCCCGTGCGCTCATTGCAGCTCATAGACGGCATTGACAATCAAAGTCCGGGCTTGAACTTTTCGCTCGGGAATTTCTTGGGTGCGTCGGATTTGGACGTGAAAAGTGTGGACATTGTTGCGGGGGCGAGCTCCGCATTTTATGGTCCTGGCGCGTTCAATGGGGTGGTTTCGATGGAGACCAAATCTCCGTTCCAATTTCCTGGCGTGACGGCTTCGATTCGTGTGGGAGAACGCGAGCTGAATGAATTGGCATTCCGTTATGCCGATTACACGACCAACGACGAAGGTGATCCCGTCCTGGGCTTTAAAGTGAATGCGTTCCGTTTCTCCGCTTACGATTGGGAGGCAACGAACTACAATCCGGTGGACGGATCGCAGGTGGACCCGGATAATCCAGGTAGATACGATGCGGTCAACATCTATGGCGATGAGTACAAGCCGGTCTTTGATTATTCCGGGGACGGCAGCAGCAACGCACGAGGACTGGGGAATTTCTTCCGCACGGGCTACAAGGAGATTGATTTGGTGGATTATAACACTGAGAACCTCAAAGTGAGCACGGCACTTTACTGGCGTCTCAACCCGGATGAAACCTACGAGAGTCCGGAATTGGTCTACGGATTTAACAGCGGCTTTGGCACGACCGTGTACCAAGGTGATAACCGGTTCAGCCTGCGCGACATCGAATTCTATCAGCACAAACTCGAATTGCGCAAACCGGGCAAGTGGTTTGTCCGCGCCTACCGAACGAGCGAGGACGCCGGAAATTCGTACGATCCCTATGCGACTGCATTGAAGTTGCAGGAAAACACGCGCTCCGATTACCAATACTCGAAAGTGTACTACCGCTATTGGGTCGACAGCATCGTGCCGGGCATCAATCAGACTTGGCCCGACTTGGTGCAAATTGGTGTAGACCCGGAGTTTGGTTTCCCTATTTATGGCTACGAGGACGGTGCGATTCCGGCTTGGTACAACGAGTACAGCGACTCCCTCTCCATGTGGCATGCCCAAGTGGAGGCTTGGACGAATGCAGGTTATGCTGGATTGGGCGACGTGGCTCAACATCCGCTGGGCTATTGGGCGCCCGGATCACCTGAATTTGAGCAAAATTTCAATGCACTGGTTTCTGCGAAGAACAACGAAGGGGAAGGAGGGACTCGGTTTTTTGATCAATCCAGCTTGAGCCACGTGCACGGCGAATACATTTTCCAACCTCAGGGGCTGGAAGAAATTCGCATTGGTGGAAATTTCCGCCGCTACACTCCTTGGAGTGACGGCACGATTTTCAGCGATACCGCATCGAAGATTGTAAACCAAGAAGTCGGCTTCTACACGGGCATCAAACGCCGATTCCTCGAAGACCGTGTCATCGCCACCGGCACCATCCGCGCCGATAAAAACCAAAACTTCGATTGGGTGTATTCACCGGCGGCTTCTCTGGTCTTCAACCCGCGAGAACAAGATTATCTGCGCATGAGCTTCAGTTCGGCCTTGCGAAACCCCACGTTGGCGGATCAGTACTTGTGGTTGGATGTGGGGCCGGCGACGCTTGTAGGCAACTTGGAGGGTGCGGACAGCCTGATCACGGTGAGCAGCTTTATTGATTTCCGGAACAGTGCCGATGCAGCCAACGGCCAATACGGACTCAACCGAGACACCTTGGTTTATTTCAACATCGACCCCATCCGTCCGGAACGGGTGAAAACGTTGGAAATCGGGTACCGCACCACGTTGGGAGAAAAAGTCTACGTCGACGGAGGATACTATTTCAGTGTGTACACGGATTTCATTGGGTACAACATTGGACTTGACGCACTTTTCATTGGAAATGAGCAATCGCCGCGCGCAGTGGACGTCTACCGATACGCAGCGAATTCATTGAACGAAGTTCAAACCCAAGGTGCTTCCATCGGAGTCAATTATTACCTCGATAACCAATTCATGATTTCGGGCAATTACAGCTGGAACGAATTGGTGAAGACCGACGAAGATGATCCCATCATTCCGGCCTTCAATACGCCGAAGCATAAATACAATTTTGGTGTGACGGCGCGTGACCTCAAATTGACGGGCGAAAGCACTTGGGGTTTCGGCGTGAACTACAAATGGGTCCAGGGATTCAAATTTGAAGGGTCACCGCAATTCACAGGGTTTGTGCCCACATATGACCTGTTTGATGCTCAAGTCAATGCTGTCATTGAACCGTGGAATACTACCGTGAAAATTGGCGGATCTAACTTGCTCAAGAACATCCACATTGAAGCCTATGGTGGTCCATACGTGGGGCGAATGCTGTACGCAAGTTTGGTGTATGACTTCAATCACATCAAAGACAAATCTGAATCGGCCAAGCGCATCCAAGATTTCACCCCAGCCATCATGTTGCAATCCCTGAAGCGCGCAGCACAGTCGATTCGCTGAGATGTTAGGTGAGTTACAGTCCCATGTTTTGTAGCTGAAAGGTGGATTTATTTCCGCTAAATGGGTTTTTTAGGTGATAAAATGCGTGTAAGACATACACGTTAAACGTTTTTTTGCTACCTTACCCAGGAAAACCAAAATCACCCAGATACCTGTCTGATGAAAAAATTACTATTCAGCGCGCTTGCCGCGTGCTTGGCTGTGCTTCAAGTTGACGCACAGACCCGATACCTCGACGAGGTTTTTGATGAAGTCACCGTGACCACAGACGTGGTGTATGGTGAAAACATCACCGTCATCCCTGCCTTGCAAGGGATGCCACCTGCGATGGAGGATTTGAAAATGGACATTTACGAGCCGACCGGTGACACAGAGACCGATCGCCCGTTGCTGCTGATTTTCCACACGGGTAACTTTTTGCCTCCGTTCGTGAACGGTGGTGTGCTCGGTACGAAATCGGATAACTGGGAGGTAGAGGTCGCCACACGCTACGCCAAGATGGGCTATGTAGTGGCTTCTTGTGATTACCGATTGGGATGGAACCCCCTCGCGTCGACACAGCAAGAGCGCACGCTTCAGTTGATCCAGGCGGCATACCGCGGTGTGCAGGACAGCCGCACGGCAGTCCGTTACTTCCGCATGTCAGAAGCTGAGGAAGGCAACCCACACGGCATCGATCCGGATAAAATCGGTATGATTGGTAACGGAACTGGAGGTTACATCACGTTGGCCTCTGCGACCATTGAGAGCTACAATGACATCATCCTTGATGATGCTGGAGCTCCGATTACCAAGTTCTGGTATGATCCAGGAGACGGTTCATACATCCCAATGGTGATTGAAGGCATTCACGGAAATCCGGATGCTACGACGGATACGTATGCACCTGCTTCTTTGGGAGGATTCCAGTTGTGTGCAGCAAATCACGTAGGATACAGCTCAGACTTTAACTTCCAAATGAACGCCGGCGGTGCGTTGGGTGATTTGAATTGGTTGGATGAGGGAGATATGCCAATGGTGAGTTTCCAATGTCCTCATGACCCGTTCGCCCCCTACGAGACGGCTGTATTGATCGTTCCCACGACCAATGAGCCTGTAGTTGAGGTGTCCGGTGCAATGGACATCCATGAAGAAATCAATGGATATGCCACCAACAACAACGCCGTTTTTGCTGATGCCGAATTGGAAGATGCGGGATCCCCAGCGAATATGGGCTACGATGGTTTGTTCCCTGTATTGAATAACTACGTAGACGGCGCGCCATCCGAGCCTTTCGACAGCTCGCCATGGCAGTGGTTTGACGAAGCTCCAATTGCAGCATACGATGCCGCAAACGGAACGAACTTTTTGGCTTCGGCATTGATGTTGAACCCAACGATGGGAGAAGCAGAAGCCATGGATTGGATCGGCCAAATGATGGATTACAATACGCCTCGAATGGGTCTTGCGTTGGGTGCAGTAACGGAAACTACCATTGCAGGCGGAGTTCGTTACATTGACGAGATATTCGACGAAGTGGAGGTGACATCAGGTGTGGTGTACGGTGAGAACATCACCGTAATTCCTGCTTTGCAAGGCATGCCGCCGGCACCGGAAAACCTGCTCATGGACGTATACGAGCCTGCCGGTGATTCCGAAACCGATCGTCCTGTCATTTTGTACTTCCACACGGGTAATTTCTTGCCTCAGTACTTGAACGGCAGTGCAGTAGGAACCCGGACGGACAGCAGCGCCGTCGAGATTTGTTCTCGATTCGCTCGTATGGGCTACGTAGTCGCATCTTGTGACTACCGCTTGGGCTGGAATCCTTTGGCCTCGACGCAAGCTGAGCGTACACTCCAGTTGATTCAAGCTGCATACCGTGGCGTTCAGGATAGCCGCACGGCAGTCCGCTTCTTCCGCAAAACTGCAGCAGAGGACGGAAACCCTTGGGGGGTAAATGGTGACAAAATTGCCATGTTCGGTGAAGGAACAGGCGGCTACATCTCATTGGCTTCGGCGACAATTGAGAGCTACAATGACATCATTGTTGATGATGCTGGCAACCCCATCACGAAGTTTTGGTACGATCCAGGAGACGGTTCCTTCATTCCGATGGTGATTGAAGGCATTCACGGTGACCCCGATGCAACGACTGACACCTATGCTCCGGCATCGAGTGGTGGATTCCAGTTGTGCATGGCGAATCACGTGGGCTACAGCAGCGACTTCAACTTCCAAATGAACTTGGGTGGTGCATTGGGTGATTTAAATTGGTTGGACGAAGGCGACATGCCGATGGTGAGTTTCCATGCTCCTCATGACCAGTTTGCTCCTTACAACACGGGTGTGTTGATTGTGCCTACGACCAATGAGCCCGTAGTAGAGGTGTCAGGTGCTTATGACATTCACGATGAAATCAATGGGTATGCCACCAATAACAATGCGCCTTTCGCTGAGATTGGCTTGGTTGATCCAGCGGCAGCATTTGGCAACAACGGTTGGGACGGATTGTACCCCGTATTGAACAACTACGTCGATGGCGTCCCAACGGAGCCATACGATGGTTCGCCATGGCAGTGGTGGGACGTTGCAGTAACCGAAGCGGTTGATGCCGCCAACGGAACCAGCATCGCGGCAACGCAATTGACATTGAACCCCACAATGGGCCCGGATGAAGCCATGTTCTGGATTGACCAAATTCAAGACTACACGGCTCCGCGTCTTGCAGCGAGCTTGGAAGTCGTGGCATTGGGACCTGGATGTAACGACGAAACGGCTTGTAACTACAACGCGTTGGCCACTTCGGATGACGGAAGCTGCATCTATGCAGAAGAAGGATACGATTGCGACGGCAACTCATTGGTTGTTATGGGCTGTACCAGCCCCATCGCGTGTAACTACAACGGTGCGGCAACAGAGGACGATGGAAGTTGCGACTTCAACGTTTCTTCAACAATCGTTACCGGAGCTGAAATGGTGTGGTTGGTCGGTGTGACCTTGACAGGAACGGATAACGAAGTGTACGCGGCGGACTGCGAAGCAGCAGGTGGAGTGAATCCGAACGTAGCGTTGAACGGGGTATTCCTTGGCGACGGAACTGACGGTCCGATGAACTTCAGCAACATCACAGACCAAACGGGCGGCTTGCTCGCAGACTTGGTGATGTTGGCTGGAATGGCAGACATTTCATTCTGTGGTAACTTAATTCGATTCGTTGACCCCATCACTGGCGGCACGGTCATATTGAGTGAAAGCGATGGCATTTGGCAATCGGCAGTGCCCATCATCGGGCCGAGCTACTTATGGGCTGCTCCGATCACTTCATTCAACATGGGATGCGGTGACCCAATGGCTTGCGGATTTACTGATTTCTGCGACTTGAGCGTGGCATGTGATTACACAGATACCGATGGAGACTCTGTCCTCGATTGTCAAGAGGTCGTGGGATGCCAAGATCCTTCTGCTGACAACTACAATGCCGCTGCTACGGACGCAGGCGACTGCAACTACAACGGTTGTATGGATCCTTCTGCGCAGAACTATGAGCCAGGAGCCAACGTGGACGACGGCAGCTGTGCTTACCTCGTTTCGTTCCGTGTGAACATGTCAAACGAAACCGTTTCTGAGGCAGGTGTTCACATCGCGGGCAGCTTCCAAAACTGGGATCCTTCGGCAACCATGGTTCCTTACGTGGGCTACGGTGTGCACGAAGTCGTGATCCAGTTGCAGCAAGGAACGTATGAGTACAAATTCATCAACGGCGATGCTTGGGGAATGGATGAGAGTGTCGGTGATTGCGGTAATGGTGGAAATCGTGTGATCACGGTTTCAGGAAATACCATCACTTCAGGTGCTTGCTTCAACAGCTGCGATCAGTGCCCAGGATGTACCGATCCAACCTACGCGGAATACAACCCATTCAGCGCTTCTGATGAAAGCTACTGCGTGACACCAACGGCGATGGGCTGCACCTACGAAGATGCCTCGAACTATGATGCTGCGGCAACGACAGATGATGGTTCTTGTGAGTTCGCAGGCGGCGGATCTTGCCCAGGTGATTTGAACGGTGACAACTCGGTGGGTACACCTGACTTGTTGACGTTCTTGTCAAACTTTGGAACATCTTGCGAATAATCGCATTGTGACAAACAGAAAAAGGGGAGTGCTCAGCTCCCCTTTTTTTGGCTCAATTCTTGAACAACCAAGCTCGGAAAGAAACCAGCGAATGTGAATTTGCGTCAAAATTGACGCATGGACACGGAGCTAAATTCTTTGTGTTTATCTTTAACCTTGAAATACAAAAGGCAGTTATGAAACAATTTTTGACAGCATGTTTGCTCTTCGCGGGATTTGCAACCGCTTTGGCGCAAGGCCCATCCATTACGTTGGATAAGGAAGTACACGATTACGGAACCATCTCACAAGGGGCCGACGGAGGATGCCAATTCACCGTGACGAACGACGGAACAGAGCCTCTCATCATTTCACGATGCAAAGGTTCATGTGGCTGCACGGTGCCGAAGTGCGACAAAGACCCCATCATGCCAGGTGCTACGTCGGTCATCAATGTGCGGTATGACACGAAACGCATCGGCCCAATCAACAAGAGCGTCACGATCACTTCAAATGCTACGAATGAGCCGACGAAGGTGATTCGCATCAAGGGCAAAGTGGAGGCTTCAAATGCTGGAGCGCCTGCTGGAGGAGCACCGGTGAAGCCTGCCTCGACGGGAGCACCGTTGAACAAAGAATAAGAAAAGTACGCATTGGACTGCGGTCCATTATGGAAGTCGTTCCCTTCATTGTCGGAACGACTTCTTTTTTGTCCGAATTTTGCGCGCAAGAAAACGTTCCCAACCGATGGAAATCCCCACGACATACGATCCCGGATCCAGTGAAGAAAAGTGGTATGCTTATTGGCTCGAGCATGGATTTTTTGAATCCAAGCCCGATGACCGTGAGCCCTACACTGTAGTGATTCCGCCGCCGAACGTGACGGGCGTATTGCACATGGGCCATATGCTCAATAACACCATCCAGGATGTGTTGGTGCGCAGGGCTCGCATGATGGGGAAGAATGCGTGTTGGGTGCCAGGCACAGACCACGCGTCTATTGCCACCGAGGCCAAAGTTGTCCGGCGGCTCCGGGAAAAGGGCATCAAGAAATCCGATTTGTCGCGGGATGAATTCTTGGAACACGCTTGGGAATGGACGCACGAACACGGGGGGATCATCCTGGAACAATTGAAAAAACTCGGAGCGAGTTGTGATTGGTCACGCACCCGTTTCACCATGGATGAGGCGTATTACGATGGCGTGATCGATACGTTCATTGACCTTTTTGAAAAGGGTCTGATTTACCGAGGTGAGCGCATGGTGCATTGGGACCCTGCAGCGCAGACGGCGTTGAGTGACGAAGAAGTCATCCACACGGAAGAAAACGGGAAGTTGTACTATGTGCGCTACGAGATTGCGGAGTCGCCTGGCGAGTTTCTCACGATTGCCACCACCCGACCGGAGACCATCATGGGGGACACGGCCATATGCGTGCACCCGGAGGACGAGCGATTCACGCATTTGCATGGCAAGCATGCGCGGGTGCCCATGACAGATCGTGAAGTGCCGATTATTTTGGACGACTACGTCGACCGGGAGTTCGGAACAGGATGCCTTAAGGTGACCCCCGCTCACGACGTCAACGACTACGACCTCGGACAAAAACACGGACTCGAATCCATTGATATATTCAATTCCGACGGAACGCTCAATGCGCACGGCGGCGAATTTGCAGGTCAAGACCGATTTGACGTGCGAAAGGCTGTGGAAGGGGTGTTGGAAGCATCTGGAAACTTGGTCAAAACGGAGGATTACACGAACAGTGTTGGTCGATCTGAACGCACCAATGCGGTGATCGAGCCCCGATTGAGTTTGCAATGGTTCTTGTCCATGGAAAAGCTGGCGAAACCGGCCTTGGATCACGTGATGGATGATACCATCAAATTTCATCCGCCGAAATTCAAAAACAGCTACCGCCATTGGATGGAGAACGTGAAGGATTGGTGCGTGAGTCGTCAGCTTTGGTGGGGGCATCGTATTCCTGCATGGTTTTATGGGGAAGGGGCCGAAGACTTTGTCGTAGCCAAAACCTTGGAAGAAGCTTTGACAAAAGCCCGCGAGAAGTCCAGCAATGGCGCCCTAGACGCGGCGGGATTGCGTC